>Ga0315295_10000055_pt1 | contig 95867 bp, 71 predicted proteins | sample YL17G14_0_MG_FD_204453 | JGI IMG/M metagenome (GOLD analysis project Ga0315295, IMG submission 204453) | Sediment microbial communities from Yellowstone Lake, YNP, Wyoming, USA - YL17G14_0 | ecosystem: Environmental > Aquatic > Freshwater > Lake > Sediment | place: USA: Wyoming | collected...
AGCGGAGGACGCCGTCAAGAAGTTCACCTATGAGCAGCTTCACAAGGAAGTCTGTAAGTTCGCCAACGTTTTGAAGTCGAAGGGCGTGAAAAAGGGCGACCGCGTCGCAATTTACATGCCGATGGTTCCGGAGCTGGCGATCACGATGCTGGCGTGCACCCGCATCGGTGCGATTCATTCGGTCATCTTCGGCGGATTCAGCGCGGAATCCATTACGGACCGCGTCAATGACTCCGACTGCATCATGCTCATTACCTCCAATATCTCGCTGCGTGCCGGCAAACATATCAAGCTCAAGGATATCGCCGACGCGGCCCTGGCCAAGACGCCCACCATCAAGAACGTGATCGTCATCAAGGTTGCTGATGAGCCCTGCGATATGAAAAAGGGCAGAGACGCATGGTATCACGACGAGATGGCCAAGGCGTCCGAGAAATGCGACGCCGAGCCGATGAGTGCCGATGATCCGCTTTTTATCCTTTACACGTCCGGTTCCACTGGAAAGCCCAAGGGCGTCGTTCACACCACGGGCGGATACCTTCTGCACGTCTCTCTCAGCCATAAGGTCATCTTCAACGTTCACGACGACGACATTTACTGGTGCACCGCTGATATCGGCTGGGTGACGGGGCACAGCTACATCGTCTATGGCCCGCTTGCCAACGGCGCCACAACGCTGATGTTCGAGGGTGTTCCCACCTACCCGGACGCCGGACGTTTCTGGCACGTTTGCGACAAATTCGGTGTGACCGTTTTCTATACGGCGCCGACCGCCATCCGGGCGCTGATGCGCCTGGGCGAGGAATGGCCCGCCAAGTATGATCTGGACACGTTGAGGGTTCTCGGCACCGTGGGCGAGCCGATCAATCCGGAAGCCTGGATATGGTACTATGAAAAAATCGGCCGCAGTCGATGTCCCATTGTCGATACCTGGTGGCAGACCGAGACCGGCGGAATCCTGATTACGCCTCTGCCCGGGGCGCACATCCTGAAACCGGGCAGCGCAAGCCGGCCTTTCTTCGGCGTCGATCCTGTGATTTTGCGCGACGACGGCAGCGAATGTGATATCAACGAAGGCGGCAAGCTGTGCATTCGCAGGCCGTGGCCCGGCATGATGAAGTCGATGTGGGGAGACCACCAGCGGTTTGTTGACACGTACTTCGTGATCTTCGAGAACGTTTACTTTACCGGTGATGGCTGCCGTCTCGATCCGGACGGCGACTACTGGCTCATGGGCCGAATCGACGACGTCGTGAACGTTTCGGGCCACCGCATCGGGACGGCGGAAGTCGAGAGCGCCCTGGTCAGTCACGAAAAAGTTGCCGAGGCGGCGGTGGTGCCGATGCCGCATGAGATCAAGGGCCAGGCTCTGTATGCCTACGTGACCTTGAAAGAAGGAATTCACGAAACTGAAGAGCTCAAGAAGGAGCTCGCGCTGCACGTGCGAAAAGAAATCGGGGCCATCGCGGTGCCCGAGGCGATTCAGTTCGCGCCGGCGCTTCCCAAGACCCGCTCCGGCAAGATCATGCGGCGCATCCTCCGCAAGATCGCCGAAAAAGATACGAAAAATCTCGGGGATATCACTACGCTTGCTGATCCAAGCGTGGTCGAAGCTCTGGTCAAGGGCCGGGGCTAAAAAACAGCCCGGTCAGATGATTAGCGTTAAATGAATTGAACGTATGGCTGGGCCGAATGTGCATTACCATGTGCATTCGGCCCATTTTCAAATGAAAGGTTCACTTAGAATGGCTAAGCAAAACACAGCTGCAATGCCACAGGGTAAAAGTGGCGCGGGCTCGCAGCCCATTATTGAACGCGGGCAAGCTGGTTCTGAGCCCAATCAGGGAGATAGCCGCGCCGTAAATCACGGCTGGCGCGTTACCTTCGCGGGCATGGGCATCAACCTGGCTCTCGGTGTGCTCTACACGTGGAGCATGTTCAAAGGGGCGATCGAGAAAGACTTTGGCTGGGCGGGCTCTCGGCTCAACGACCCCTACGCGCTGTGTTGCCTGGTGTTCGCGTTCGCCATGATTCTCGCCGGACGTTGCCAGGACAAGTTCGGACCGCGTCTGACTGCTTCCATTGGCGGCCTGCTGGTCGCCGTCGGGTTGATTCTTATCTCGCGCACGAACAACTACGCGGTGTGGGTATTAGGCTTCGGCGTGCTGGTCGGAACGGGGATCGGGTTCGGCTACTCCTCGGCGACACCGCCGGCGCTGAAATGGTTCCCGCCGTCCAAGACCGGCTTGATTGCCGGGCTGGTCGTTGCGGGGTTCGGCCTGGCGCCGGTGTATCTGGCGCCGACTTCTCAGAAGCTGCTTGCTCTTTACGGTTTGCAGACGTCGATGCTGATCTTCGGTATCGCCTTCCTGGTCATCGTGTGCGGGCTGGCACAATTGCTGGTCAATCCGCCCGCCGGGTACGTTGTGGCCGCCAAGAGCGGTGCGGCCAAGACGGCGGCGGCCAGCAGCGTGCCCAGCGAGATGGTGCGGACAGTCTCGTTCTGGCTGCTCTGGGTGCTCTACTTGATTGGCTCCGGCGCCGGCCTGATGGTCATCAGCAGTATCAGCCCCATGGCCAAAAAGAGCATGGGGGACTACGCCTTCGTCGCGGTGGCCGTAATGGCCATCGGCAACGCGGCCGGCCGCATCGGGGCCGGAGTGTTATCCGACAAGATCGGCCGGCGCTGGGCGCTGATGATTGTGCTCCTGTGCCAGGCGCTGCTGATGTTCATCGCCATCCCGGTGACCGGCTCCACGAACGTGGCGGGTATCGTCATCGTGCTGATCGCTACCCTGATCGGCTTCAACTACGGGGCCAACCTGTCGCTGTTCCCTTCCTTCTGCAAGGACCTCTGGGGGCTCAAGAGCTTCGGCGTCAACTATGGTATTCTCTTCACGGCCTGGGGCGTCGGGGGATTCGTCTTCAGCCGTGTGCAGCAGACGCTCGTGGCTGGCAGTGCGAGCAAGAGCTACGCCTTGTCCTTCGTCCTGGCCGGTGTGCTGTTGATCGTCGGGGGCGCCATGACGTTCCTCATCAAGCCGCCGCACCACAAAAGCGAAGCCGCCAAAGCATAAGCCGGCGAAAGATACTTCCTGAACCTCAAAGGCCCGAGCTTCTTGTTCGGGCCTTTTTGTTGTTACACTTATTGGCGTCCAAAGTCGTAGGGCGGGGCTGCATTCGGCCCTCGTGCCTAAGGTACGAGCTCATGCCGAGGAGTGCCCCACCATTTCGAGTCGGGGGGCCACCGTTCGACAGGCTCACGGTCCTGAGCGAAGTCGAAGGAAGGCCCACTCCACTGTTGTTAAAGTGATGCGTATGTGTCATCCTGAGGCGCAGCCGAAGAATCTGGCCAACGAAAGAGAGATTCTTCGCTTCGCTCAGACGCCGTCCTGAGCTTGCCGAAGGAATGACAGCTTTAGAGTGACATGTTCCTTCAAATAGGGTCTGTCCCTACCCTCCCCCATCTTTCTTATCGGAAACAACTGTTTGGCGGACTGATAGAATCTCAACACCTTCTCACGGATTATAGTTGAGCCTTGATCCATCCGAAAATAGTAAAACTCGCGAACATCTTCTCCACGTCAAACCTTTTCCGCAAACAAGCCCTAAAAAAGATTCTATGCTATTGTGTCATGCAAAGCAAGAAAGAAGGGGCACGATTAGGATATGATACGCGGGCGATTGATTCTATTGCTTGTCATTCCCGCGGAGGCGGGAATCCAAAAGGGCTGACATCCTGGATTCCGCATCAATGCCTGCCCTGAGCGTAGCCGAACGGGTGCGGAATGACAAATGTGGCGTTAGCTAAAGGCCGTGGATGGGGAAGACGTTCGCTTTGATGGCCTCTATTGTTGCTTGTAGTGTGGGGACTACGGTTTCGCGCTGGGACTCGCTGACGGCCAGCGCTCTATCCCGCAGGCCTCCCTGCCATTCGGTGCTTTCGAGCAGGACGCCGCCAATGGCCTGACCCAAGTGCTGGCCGGCGTCGGCGCCGCAGAAGATGCTCCAGGCCAATGCCCAGGCCCTGGCGGTGTTATCGACGTTGTATCCGCCGCCTCCGGTTGCGACGATGGGCTTATTGAGACTCAGCAGGTGGTTGATGATCTCGGCGTAAACATTGTTGGTCAACTGCAGATGACCGAGCGGATCGCCCGCCAGCGCATCGGCGCCCAGCTCGAAGACAAAGACATCGGGATTATACGCCTTAATCAACGGCAGGACGACCGCTTCGAATGCCTTGAGATAGATTTGGTCGTACGTGCCGACCGGAAGCGGAACGTTCACGCAGTAGCCTTTGCCCTCGCCCGTTCCGATCTCATCCGCGAATCCGGTTCCGGGAAAGAGCGTCCGGGGGTCCTGATGAAGCGAAATGGTCATCACGTCTGAGCGGTCGTAGAAGGCGTAGGCAACGCCGTCGCCGTGATGAACGTCCACGTCCAGGTACAAGACCCGTTTGCCCTGCTCGGCCAGCACCATGCAGGCCAGGGCCACGTCGTTGATGTAGCAGAAGCCGGCCGCACGCTCGGGTCCTGCGTGATGAAACCCGCCCGACGGATTGAAGGCAACGTCGGCGTCCCCGGACAGAATCAGCTTCGCGGCAACCAGCGTGCCCCCGGCGGCCAGGACGGCGTACTCATACATTCCGGGGAAGACCGGGCAATCCTGCGTGCCGATTCCCATCTCGAGCGCTTCGGCGTCCCAACGCCCGCGCGAGGCGGTTTTCAGGGCATGCAGGTACCGGGCCGAGTGAAATTTTTTGAGCACGATTCTTCCCGCGGCCGCCGGCGCCACTTCGCTGGCGCCGCTTCCCGAAAGCAGTCCCATGGAGTTCACCGTTTCCCGGACTTTTTCGGTCCGGATCGTGTTGAAGGGATGTTCCGGCGGATAACGATACTTCTGGAGTTCCGATGAATAGATGAAAGCCGCTTTCCTGGTTGCCAAGATGACTCCTGATTATTCGGGTTTTGTCAAATCGTATGTTATGCCGTAGGTTTCGCCGTCGAACTCGGTGTTGATTTTATAGCCGGAGTTGTGAAAAAGAGTGAGCATCGGCTCGTTGCTCGGCAGCACTTTCGCCCAGAACTTCTTTACGCCGCGCTGCTTGGCGATCTGGGTGATATAGTCCAGCAGAAAAGTCCCCATGCCATTCCGCTGCCATTCATCCTGCACCAGAAAGGCCACTTCCGCCGACTGGGTCTTCGGATCCAGGAAATACTGGGCCATGGCCACGATTTCCTCGCCCGAGACGCGGGGGACCACCCCGACGATGGCGATATCCTGCCGGTAGTCGATATTCGTGACGCGCTGAATATCTTTGTGGGGAAACGCCATCGTATGAGTCATGTAGCGGGTCCGGACCGTCTTCTCGCTCAGCGAGTACAACATTTCCGACAGCGCCGGATCATCGGTGGGTTTGATCGGCCGGAAGAAGATTTCCGTGCCGTCCCGTAACGTGTCGTACCGTTCGAGCTCTTCCGGGTAGGTCACGTGCTCCCAGGCCAGCTCGATCTGGTCTTCGTAGATGTAGTTTTGAGCCTTGGCCGCCTGGACGAGCTCCTTTCTGAACTTGGGATGGGCGATATGGATCAGATCGAGCACCCTTTGCCTGATGCTCTTGCCGTGCAGGTAAGCGACCCCGTATTCGGTGACGACGTAATGGACGTCGCCGCGTGTGGTTACCACGCCCGCCCCTTCGGTCAGACGCGGCACGATCCTGGAGATTCGCCCTTCTCGTGCGGTGGACGGCATGGCGATGATGGCTTTGCCCCCTCTGCTGCGGGCGGCGCCGCGGATGAAATCGACCTGGCCGCCGATGCCGCTGTAGAATTGATAACCCAGCGAATCGGAGCAGACCTGGCCCGTCAAATCGATTTCCAGCCCGACGTTAATGCCTACCATTTTCTCGTGCTGGCCGATGATGAAGACGTCATTGACGTATTCGGTGGGGTAAAATTCGAAGAAGGGATTGTTGTCGATATAGTCGTACAGGCGCTTAGAGCCCATGCAGAAGCTCGCGATGATTTTGCCGCGATTGAGCGTCTTTTTGGCGCAGGTAATCGCGCCGCACTCGATCAGCTCAATAATCCAGTCGCTGAACATCTCCGTATGCACGCCGAGGTCTTTTTTATCTTTCAGGAATTCGGCCAGGGCTTGCGGGATGCGGCCGATGCCGCACTCGATCGTGCTGCCGTCTTCGACCAGTCTGGCGATGTTCTGGCCGATTCGGCGTAACGTTTCGTCCGGTTCCGGGACGGGAATCTCAACGATGTCTTCGTCATAAGGGACCAGCACGTCAATCGTATTGACGTGAACGAAGCAGTCTCCGAAGGTTCGCGGCATGCGGGTGTTGACCTGGGCGATGACGTACTTGGCGTTGGCGGCGGCGGACTTGACGATATCGACGGAGACGCCGAGGCTGCACAGGCCGTTCACATCGGGGGGCGCGACGCTGATTAAGGCGACATCGACGGGGATTCTTCCGTTCTCGAATTCGAGCGGTATCTCGGACAGAAATATCGGCGTGTAGTCTCCGATTCCTCTGGCGAAGGCGTCGCGAACGTTGTCGGCGATGAAGAAGCTGTTCATCTTGAATTTTTCGCGGAACTTCTCGTCGGCATAGGGGGCGGCGCCCATGGTCAACAAATGAATGATATGAGCGTCGTAGATTTTGCTGGAATGCTCGACCAGCGCATGGACCAGGTGCTGCGGCTGGGCGCAGCCGGTTCCGATGAAGATGCTGTTGCCGGATTTGATGAGCTTCATGGCCGCCGGCGCGGTTTTGATCTTATCCTTATATCTGTCTTGCCAGTCAAATTCCTGCATTATCGGTCTCTCTTTAAATCTGCTCTACACTGATCCTGGCGTCGACGGCTATCGGTATGGTTCCTTCGGGGCCGACGACGTAGGGATTGATGTCCAGCTCCTGAATCTGAGCGAATTCGGTGACGAGCTGTGAAAGCCGCTGGAGTCCCTCGGCAATCGCCTCTATGTCCACGCCTTCCTGGCCGCGCACCCCTTTGAGCATCTGGTACGTCTTTGTACTAACCAGCATCTGTTTGGCTTCTTCGCCGGTCAGCGGCGCCAGGTAAAAAGACACGTCTTTAAGCACCTCGACCATGGTTCCGCCCATACCGAACATGATCAAGGGGCCGAAGTGGGGGTCGCGCTTCATGCCGAGGATGACTTCTTTGCCGCCCGTGCACATTTCCTGCACGAGCACCCCGAGGATGTCGGCGTCGGGGAGCTTCTTGGGTATCCGATACATCATCAAATCGAAAGCATCTTTGACTTCTTTGAGGCTTTTGAGACCGATCTGAACTCCGCCCACGTCTGACTTGTGCAGAATGTCCGGTGACCAGATCTTCAGCACAACGGGGAATCCGAGCTGTTCAGCAATGCCCGCCGCCTGCTCGGCTGTGGTTGCGATAGAGCCTTTCGGCGTGGCAAAGCCGTACGCCTCGAGAATTTCCTTCGATTCGGTCTCGCCAATTTCGCGGATGCCCTGTCTGAAGTGTCTTTCGACGATGTTTTCGACCTTTCGGCGGTTGACGGGAAAGAGTTTTACGACCCGTTTCGGCCTGGAGCGCCATCGAACGTAATCGGCCATGACTTTGATTGTCCCGACGGCACTCTCTGTCGCGTCTATCTGTGGAATCCCGCCGGCCCGAAGGATTCCAACGCCTTCCTGAATCTTGTCGGCGCCGAGGAAACAGGCCAGAACGGGCTTTCCCGGTTTTTGCTTTGTAATCCTGACCATCGCCTGGGCCGTGGCTGCCGGTTCGGTCATAGCCTGCGGCGTCAGAAGCACCAGCACCATATCGACATTAGGGTCATCAAGCACGGCTTCAAGGGCAAACTCGTATCGGTCGGCGAGGGCGTCTCCTAAAACGTCAATGGGATTATACAAATTTGCCGCGGGAGGCAATCCGGAGGCCAGCTTCTTGACGGTTTCATCGGTCAGTTTTGCAAAGGTAAGCCCTTGTTCCTCGATAGCGTCGGCCGCCATAATGCCCGGCCCGCCTGCGTTGGTGATTACCGCTACGCGCGGCCCGGCCGGAAGCGGCTGGTTGGCAAACGCCTGGGCATAATCAAGCTGCTGCCGTATCGAGCTACAGCGAATAATTCCGGCTCGTTCGAAGGCGGATTCATAAGCGGCCTCGGCCCCGGCCAGACTGCCGGTGTGAGACGATGCCGCCTTTGCGCCCGCCTCCGTGCCGCCGGCTTTGATCAGCAATATGGGCTTGTCGTGGGAAATTTGCTCCGCTTCTCTGACGAACTGATTTCCATTGCTGATGCTCTCGAGATAGCCGGCGATAACTTTGGTCTGTTCGTCCGAAGCCAGGGCTTCTATGACGTCCAGCTCATCCACGTCCGCCTTATTGCCGATGCTTACGAGCTTGCTGAAGCCGATGTCGTTCGCATTGGCCATATCAAGAATGGCGGTCAGCAGGGCGCCCGACTGGGACAGGTATCCTATAGCCCCGACGGCCGGGAGGTTTCCCCCAAAGCTGGCGTTCAGCTTATTCGCCGGGACGGTGAGGCCCAGACAGTTGGGACCGATGATTCGAATGCCCGCCTGCCTGGCGATCTGGATGATCTGTTTCTCAAGCTCCCTGCCCTCCTTGCCGACTTCCTTGAAACCTGCGGTAATGATGACGACGGATTGAGCGCCAATCTCGGCACACTGCTGCATGATCGTCGGGACGATCTTGGCCGGGACGATAATGATTACCAGGTCCGGTACCTGACCGACCGACTTGAGGTCGGGGTAACATTCCAAACCCTCTATGACCTGGCGATTAGGGTTGATGGGAAAGATACGGCCTTCGTAGCCGGCGTCAATCATGTTCTTCAGGATTTCGTAGCCGACCTTGCCTTTCTGGTGCGAAGCGCCGACGATGGCGACGGAGTGCGGATTAAAAAAATTCTCAAGACTCATTATTGGATTTTCGATTTTCGATTTGTGATTGTTTTTCGCTCGACAATCGGCGAATGCCTAACATCGATTTTGTATAACTTTTATTCCTAAGCCGGCGGCCGTGCCAGCCCGCCAGCTGGGAGGCTGGCCAGGGTCATTCTGGCGTCAACTGCGATTGGTATTGTCCCTCTGGGGCCGACGACGTACGGGTTGATGTCCACCTCCTGAATCCGGGGGAATTCAGTGGCTAGTTGTGAGAGCCGCTGCAATCCCTGGGCGATGGCCTCGATGTCCACTCCCTGCTGGCCCCGCACGCCCTTGAGCATCTGATACGTCTTGGTGTTGACGAGCATTTGTTTGGCTTCTTCGGCCGTCAGCGGCGCCAGGTAAAAGGACACGTCTTTAAGCACCTCGACCATGATGCCGCCCATTCCGAACATCATCAGGGGGCCGAAATGCGGGTCACGTTTCATCCCAAGGATCACCTCGACTCCTTTCTTGACCATTTCCTGCACGAGCACGCCCAGGATAACGGCATCGGGCAGCTTCTTGGATACTCTGTACATAACCAGATCGAATGCGTCCATGACCTCCTCGGGAGTCGTCAGGCCGAGCTTGACTCCGCCGACGTCCGTCTTGTGTACGATCTGTGTGGACCAGATTTTCAATACGACGGGAAATCCCAACTGCTGGGCGATATTGGCCGCCTGCTCCGGAGTGGTCGCAATGGAGGCTTTGGGTATTGCGAAACCGTATGCCTCAAGAACCTCCTTCGCTCCGACTTCGCCTATCTGATAATCTCCCTGCCGCAGGTGTTTTTCAATCGTTGTCTCGGCTTTTCGGCGATTCACGCGGAAGAGCTCCACGATGCGTTTCGGGCGGCAGCGCCATCGGACGTATTCGGTCATGACCTTGACCGTGGTTACGGCGGTTTCCGGGGAATCATAGCACGGGATTTTCCCCTCGCGCAGGATTCTTGTCGCCTCTTCCATCTTGCTGGCGCCTAAGAAGCAGGCCAGGATGAGCTTGCCCTTTTTCTGGCTGGCGATCTTGACCACAGCCTTAGCTGTAGCGGCTGGTTCCGTCATGGCCTGTGGCGTCAAAAGCACTAAAGCAATGTCCACGTTCGGATCGTCAAGAACGGCGCTGAGGGCAAATTCATACCGTCCGGCGACGGCATCGCACAAAACATCCACGGGATTATGCAGGCTGGCGGCGGGGGGCAGGTTGCTGGCCAGCCTGGCAATCGTGTCAGGGGCTAAGTTTGCGAACGTAAGACCTTGTCGCTCAATGGCGTCGGCCGCCATGATACCCGCTCCGCCGGCGTTGCTAATCACGGCGATCTTGTTGCCGACGGGCAGCGGCTGGTTGGCAAACGCCTGGAGATAATCGACCTGCGTCTTGAGTGAATCGCAGCGGATGATCCCGGCGCGTTCAAAGACGCACTCGTATGCAGTGTCGTTACCGGCCAGGCTGCCCGTATGCGACGCTGCGGCTCTTGCGCCGGCTTCCGTGCCGCCAGGTTTCATCAGCAGTATCGGTTTCTGGGCCGAAATGGCCTCGGCCTGGGTCACGAAGGCGTTTCCGTTAGTGATACTCTCTAAGTATCCGGCAATGACCTTCGTATCCGGGTCCTCTCCAAGGGCTCTTATGACGTCCAATTCATCGACGTCCGCTTTGTTGCCCAGGCTGACGAGCTTGCTGAAGCCGATGTCCTTTGCGTTGGCCATATCCAGAACAGCCGCCAGCAGCGCTCCGGACTGGGAAAGATACCCCGTCACACCTTCGGCGGGCATGTCGCCGGCGAAACTGGCGTTGAGCTTATTGGCGGGGACCAGCACTCCGAGGCAGTTGGGGCCAATGACTCTGATACCGCCTTGTCGTGCAATTTGGACGACCTGCTCTTCCAGTTCTTTTCCATCGTTGCCGACTTCCTTAAAGCCGGCGGTGATAATGATGACCGATTTGACCTTGATCTTTGCGCACTGCCGCATCACGGCAGGGACGATCTTCGCCGGCACGATGATGACCACCAGATCGGGAGTCTGGCCGATAGACTGCAAATCCGGATAGCATTGCAGCCCGGCAACGGTCTCGGTACCGGGGTTGACCGGAAATATCCGGCCCTGGAAGCCGGCGCTGATCATATTGGCCAGTATTTCGTAACCGACCTTGCCCTTTTGGTGCGAGGCCCCGACGATCGCGACGGATTTCGGATTAAAAAAGCTCTCAAAATTCATAATAACCAGCGGATCTGGATTTTCGATTTCCGATTTGAGGTTTGCTGTTGCCCCTCAAACGGCAATCGGCAATCAAAGTCAACATAATACCCATTCGATGCGTACTTGTAAAGTCCTCTGTTCCGTCAGGGCCGAATTGTTTTTGTCGGAGTTGCCGGACTGATGTTATGAATTGGTCAGGGGTGGTTTGCGAGCACGAGAGTCTCGGCGGGCGGGAGTTTCTGAATCCTGACAAAAGCCCGTCCGTCGGCTGTTCTATTTACCGGCACAGTTGAGCCTACCGGATGAGAGCCTGAGAATTCCTGCCCGTGTGCGACCTGAGCTGTATTGAGGACCACCGTCATGTCACTTGTCTCGGCCGGGTTCAAATTCGCATCAACGATAACATCGGCGCCTCGTGGCTCGGTGCCGTGTGCATTGAGCACGCAGAGCAATTCCTCATCGTCCAGGATGCGCGACCAGGCGACGATTTCCCCCGGGCCATAGAATTCGAATGGCTTATCCAAAAAGGAGATGCGGCGCAGATACTGCCTGCCGCAGCGCAGAGCCGGGTAATTCCTGCGGACTTCGGCCGCCGCCGCGATGCGCCGGTACGCCGGGTGGTTCTCGTCGAAGCTGTGCCGGCCCGCCGTGCCGAAAGGCCCGAAACCGGGCAAGTCCGTATCCGGACCGTCCAGACCGTCCAGCCCGGCGGCCCTCGGATGCTCCGGGCCGAACATAGCCTCACGCAGATAACTGTCCGAGCCTTTCCATTGAGGCAGCCATTGTCTCTCCGAAGGCTCCGGGCCGGCCAGGGCCTGCTCTGTGCCATAATAGATACATGGAATACCCAGAGTGAAAAGCTGCAAGGCTACGCCCGCGGCGACCTGATAGTCGCACGAGGCTTCGCTTGAGAATCGAATCTTGTCGCCGTAGATGTGGTCGTGGTCGTCGAGAATGGAAACATGCCGCTGGCCCAGATTGCGATGCGACCCCATGCCCTTAGTGTTCGGATTGAAACCATCGAAATAATCTCTCGGCGACCGCAGGCCCTTGGCCAGGCCGCTGAGGATCGGGCACATTTCTCCGATATCAAGCGCGGCGGTGAGGTTCCGGCTGAGAGAATTCAGGTAATAGCTCTGAGCGTCATCTCCGCCGGCGATCTCACCGACTAAGAAGAAATTCTGCTTTCCGAGATTGGCGGCGAATTCCTGGATAGCGCCGCAGAAATTCCGCGCCTGCTCCTCGGTAACGTGCTTGAGCGTATCGATACGGAATCCGTCGCAGTCCGTCAGGGCGATCCAGTATTTGTAACACCGCGACAGGTCGCTCAAGACGTATGGCTGGTCGAGATCGAAATCCCGCAAATCGTGGAAATCGGAGCGTTTGTGCTCTGCGTTCGGGTCGTCGATTCGGCCCTTACTCAAATCGCCGGTTCCGGCCCGGCTATAGCAGTCCGCGTGCTGTAATTCAGCCGGCCAGACGCCGTCGTCCCGCGCAGCGATATCGGCGGCAGGCTCGCCCCGGCCGTCGCGCCAGGCGCCGAATGGATACCGTCCAACCGGATTATAGGCGGGTTCGTACATTCCGCCCGGAGTATCGGGCCGATACAGCCAATTGGAGCCCGAGTGGTTGAAAACGATGTCGAGAATGACGTGCAGACCTTCGCAGTGAGCGGCCGTCACCAGGTCAACCAGGTCCTGGCGGGTGCCGAATCGAGGATCCACGTCGAGGAAATCCTGAATGCCGTAGCCGTGATAGGTGTTCAGGTGCGTTCGCTGTCTGAAGACGGGGCTGAGCCACAGTGTTGTAACGCCAAGCCGTGCCAGGTAGCCGAGCTTCGATTGAACGCCCTTAATCGTGCCGCCTTGCCATCGCTGGGCTCCTGATTCGGCCCATTCGTCCCATCGCCAGGGCCGTCCGTTCGGCCACCGCCGCCGGCCGGCTTCGAGGTTATGCCGGTCCAGCAGCGGCCGCGTGTTTTCCCGGCCGTCGCTGAATCGATCGACCAACAGGAAGTACAGCACCTGGTCCCGCCAGTCCACGGGTGAAGAGCTGTAATACTGGCGCTCCGGCCGCACGGCAATATCGTGAATGCTCTCGGGTCGGGTCTGGCTGAGCACATGCTCCGCGAATGACATATCTTAGAATCCTTTCCAAAAGAATTTGCTGTAAACAGAGTCGCTTATTTATTTATCGACAATTCATCCGGTACTCGATGAGGCATTCTCGGGCCTGGCGAGCTCAGGATTTTATGATAGGGCCGGCCGTTGAAATCTCGGCCGCAGGAGAGGCCGCAGATTGCTCATCTTTCGCAAAGTGCGGCTTCGGAAGGTACCACTATGGGCAGTCGTACCGTGAAGGTTGCACCGGCGCCTTTGGTGCTTTCTACGCTGATTGTGCCGTTGTGTTGTTGTACGATTAGGCGGGCGATGGCCAGGCTCAAACCCTGGCCCCGCGAGTGGTGGTCGATGTCCGGATCGGAGAGTTCCTCGAACACGTAGGGCAGGTAATCCGGATCGATTCCTTCGCCCCTGTCGCTCACGTTCACCGTTGCACCGGCGTCATCGCTAAAAACAGAAACGCACACTGTGCCATCCGGCGGCGAAAAGCGGATTGCGTTGTCCAGTATGGCCGCCAGCGCCCGGCCGATTTCCTTTCGGTCCAGAGATGCGCACGGGCCGCCATTGTTGGGATTTTCCGAGGAGAATTGTTCCTCGATCTTGACGTTCCGCTGGGCTGCGCAGTCCGCCACCTCGGCAATCGCCTCATGGACAATATCGCACAGATGGACCGGCGCCGGGCGGAACGGCCACTTGCCGGATTTGAGGGCGGCCAGCAGCATGGCGTTTTCAAAGAAGTGATGCAGGCGCCTGGCCGCGGCGTACACCATCTCGACGAGCAGCTTCCGTTCTTCAGGATCCATCTGGTCCTCGGACATCAGCATCTCAGCCGGTCCCAGGAGGCCGTTGAGCGGCGTCCGTGCTTCGTGGGCCAGCAGTGTCAGGACGTCGCTTTTGAACTGGTCCAGCTCTTCGACCGATTTTAGCCGCAAATGGACGCGTATCTTGGCCAGCAGCTCGTCTTTGTCGAAGGGTTTGATGATATAATCGTCCGCGCCGGCCCGATAGGCTTCGATGCGCTCGCAGACCATGGATTTGCCGGAGACCATGATGATCTTCGTATGCCGCAGGTGCGCATCGGCCCGTATCTGCCGGCAGACCTCTGCCCCATCGATACCGGGCATCATATTATCGAGCAAAATGATGTCGGGCCGAAAACCGGCCGCTGTGCGAAGGGCCTGTTCGCCGGTTGTCGCAGTTCGAAGGTCATAGTCCTGCCCCAGCAGTCTCTGGAGATTTGCAATATCGATCTGGTCGTCATCGACGGCCAGAATCTTGTTTTGCGGCTGTGCCATAAGGGATATGTCGGACAAATACCCGCACTGTTTTAGAGATTTTTGCAGCAGCCCCCTGAGAGTCCGATGGGCTGTATTATCGGAACAAAAAGTCCGGCGGCCTGTAACCGCAGATCAGAGATCGATAAACGATGGACGGCGGGAGGACGGACGACTCGTCGCTCACCCCTCGTCCTTTGTCTCTCATCCCCTCTGCGGTTTTCTCATCTCAGGCGTATCTGGCTCGACGTGAATGATGATATTGATCGGACGCATGATCTGGTCTGCTAAGGTCTTTTCCAGGCGTTCGGCGATTTGGTGGGCGGCGGTAATGTTCAAATCCGGGTCCACGAGGATGTGCAGGTCGAGAAAGATTTCACGACCGACCATTCGTGTCCGTAGTTGATGCCATTGGCGAATCGATGAGTCTGAGTTGATGATGTGTTTGATATGGTCGTTCGTATCGGAATCGGCGGCGGCCTCCGTCAGCTCGCGCAGTGTATCGCCGACCACCCGGACGCCGACCCAGATAATCATCAGGCCGACGGTAATGGCGGCGACCTGGTCGCCGTGGCCGAAGCCAAAGGCCAGCGACACAAATCCCACCGCGACGGCCACCGAGCTGAAGGCATCGCTGCGGTGGTGCCAGGCGTTGGCATAAAGGGCCGGGCTGTGAAACTGAATCGCAGTTTTCTGTGTCACTCTGTAGAGCCACTCCTTGGAGGCAATTGAAACGATGGCGGCCGCAAGTACGCTGATCCGGGGAGCGGTCATCTCGTCTCTGGCGATGGCTATCGTCGCGTAGTAAATCATGGCCCCTCCCACAAAGATCAGCACCAACGCGATCACGCCGGCGGAGAATGTCTCGGCACGACCGTGCCCATATGGATGACTCTGATCGGGCTCCTTCGAACTCAGATGCAAACCAAGCAACACCGCCACATCGGTGGCCAGATCGGAGAGTGAATGGATTCCATCGGCAACCAGAGACAACGAGCCGGCCAGCACACCAATGACGGATTTGGCCACCGCCAGCGCAAGATTTATTGCCATGCCGAGGTACGTGATGGACTTTATTTTTTTGCCGGCAATATCTTGTTTGTTACTATTCATCGAGCATCCGGCATCCAAAATCAGTCCAGCTTACAGACGTAAATTTCGTTCACGAACTCCAGCGATCCGAGCTCTTCAATGGCTTTGGCGTCCGGTCCCTTATCAAGACTGACGGCGAGCATGGCCTTTTGCTCGGCCGGCTTTTGTCCAACGCCCATCGTGCATATATTGATGTTATGCTTGCCGCAGACGGTTCCGACGGCGCCGATTACGCCGGGCTTGTCGTCGTTGAATATGACCAGAACGGTCCCCTGCGGGGTCACTTCTATATTGAAGCCATCAATCTCGATGATCCGCAGCAGGCTCCCGCCAAAAATCGACCCGGTCACGGTACGCGTTACCTTATCGGTTACCACCTTGGCGCTGAAGCTTGCTACAACGTCCTTGACGTCGGCGTTCTTGGTCTCATCGATGCTGATGCCTCGTTCTTTGGCCAGGACCGGCGTGTTGACCATATTCAGCGGCATCTCGAAATGTTTCTGCAACAGTCCGATGGCAAAGCTGAGCGTGACAGCCTCAACTGTCGTCTCGGCGATGGCGCCGCGATACTGGACCTGGACCGCTTTGATCTGCCCGGGGGCAATCGTGCTGATCATCACGCCGATTCGCCGGGCAAGCTCGGCGTACCGGCTGACAATCGGCGGGACCGCACCGGATGTGGACGGGGCGTTCAGGGCGTTTCGCACCGGGCCGCCTTTGATCGCATCGACCAGGATTTGGGCCGCCTCGACGGCAACCTCGATCTGAGCTTCCTCCGTGCTGGCGCCTAAGTGAGGGGTGACTATGCAATTCTCGAACTCTTTGAACCGCATGTTTTCCGGCGGCTCTTTGGGAAAAACGTCCAGCGCGCAGCCGGCGATACGTTTCTCGCTGAGGGCTTGATACAGTGCATCCTCGTTGATGATTCCGCCCCGAGCGCAGTTGATCAGACGAACGGTCGGTTTCATCATCCGAATCTGCTCGGTGCCGATCATGTTGAGCGTTTGCTCGTTTTTCGGAACGTGGACACTGATAAAATCAGCCTCTCTGAAAATTCGGTTGACGTCGCCGGTCACTTCGACGTCGAGTTTCTCGGCGTCAACGGGTGCAGCGAACGGGTCATGGCCCAGAATTTTCATATTGAAACCTTTGGCCATTCGCGCCACGGCCATGCCGATCCGGCCCAGTCCGATCAGGCCGAGCACTTTATTGTTCAACTGATTGCCCGTATATTTTTTTCTGTCCCAGGCGCCACCCTTGAGGCTGTTGCACGCCGAAACGACGTTCCGGCTTGAGGCCAGGATGAGAGCCATCGTATGCTCGGCGGCGCTGAGCGTGTTGCCGCCCGGCGTATTCATGACCAGAATCCCTTTGCGCGTGGCTTGCGGGACATCGACATTGTCGATCCCGACGCCGGCGCGGGCGATGACTTTAAGTCTGCCGGGCTGGCTGAGCACCTTGGCCGTTACCTTGGTATCGCTTCGGATGATCAGCCCGTCATGCTCACCAATAATCTGTGCCAGCTCGTCCTCGCTTATGCCCGTCTTGACGACGACTTCGACGTCGCCTGCCGCTTTCAGCAGGTCAATTCCTTCCTTTGCGACTTTGTCCGTAATCAGAACTTTAATCATTTCCTAACTCCAAAAAAACATGATCTTAAGTTTCGAAAACCGAATTGTAATCTCAATTGTGAGAAATAGCAAGAGAACAAGAGCCAAAGTATTCAGTCTTTCAGTCTTTTTTGAAGGGACCGAACGATAGAAAAAAGGGGCCTATAGCGATCCAATCGCTACAGGCCCCGAACTCAAGCAAATCCTGATGTCAGCCCAGCGGACTTTTTAAGGAGCCATTTACGGCCGAACCAGCCGGATGTCGTCGAAGTATACCTTGCCCGTGCCGCCGGCCGCGGGGCTGCCCTTCGTGCCAAAGCCAAGTGTAATCGTATTGACGGCTTTAAGGTTCACGCCCTGGATCGCCTGTAAGTCGATGATCCACTGGTTCCATCCGCCTTTCTGTGCCGCCTTTGGGTCGGCATTATAGACGGGCGTACCGCCGTTGAGAGACACGTACATCCGCTCAGCGGAATTGGCCGATGAGCCGCGGTACCACAGCGACAGCTTCGTGACCCCTTCCTCGGTCCAGTCACGCGGATAAACCAACGTCATGGTGGCCTCGGAGGTCTTGAGGTTGTTGTTGTAGGAATACGGCATCGATTGGAGGCCGCCGTGGACGGTCGCCCGATCGGCGTAAGGAGGCATGTCATTGCCCACCAGCGCCCCGTTCGTCGTCGGTGTCGCAAAACCATCTATCCACTTGTCGAATATCCTGTTGCTTGCAGCGTTGGGTGGGTCGATATCATTGTAGGACTCGAAATCATCTACTGTGATGAAATCGGCCGTCGTAAAGCTCCAGACGAGGCCCTTCACTGTGCTTGTAGCATAAACGGCATCCACGCGCCAGTAATAGGGGGTGTACCAGGCGAGCTTGCCGGGATCGTAGGTCTCGGAGCCTTTGGCTTTGCTGCCTTTGTACTCCGGCGAAGCGGTCGTAGCATTCCTGACAGCGTCTTTATCCGTGCCGAAATAGACCTGGTGCGAAGTGGCAGTCGTGGCCGGCGTCCAGCTCAACTTCGCGACCATCTGCACACCCGCGGCGCCGTTGGCCGGTTTGGGACTGCCCGCGGCACCGGACGTCGTGAAGGCCCAAATGTTGCCTTTATACGTCGAGGTCCCATTAAATTCATCGACGCGCCAGTAATAGACTTTTTCTGACTCCAGCTTGGTGGGGCCGTAGCGCGCGGGGCCCATAGGCCCTTTGTACGTGGCGGGCGCGCCGGCTTCGACATCCGCTAAGCTCGTGCCGAGGTACAAGTGGTGTAATTTGGCGCCGAATCCCGGCGTCCATGTAAGAGTCACATTATCCGGCCCTACGAACTCTGTGCCATTAGCCGGATTGGGATTGTAAGCAGTATAGGGCTGAATAGAGAAGCTCCAGATGTTACCCTTCCAGGGGCTATTGGGTTCGGCGGTGTTGACCTCGTCAACTCGCCAGTAGTAGGTCGTGCCCGGGACAAGACCATCCGGAATAGGATATCCGGGGAAGCCGACAACCAGCATTGTTGTCGTTTGGTTGCCTACGAAAGTACCTCCGGTGCCATTGTTGACATCGGCGACATTAGTGCCTAAATACACATCGTGAGAAACCGCGAATGGTCCCGCACTCCAGGTGAGCGTCGCCCATGTCTGCGCGAGAAGGTCCCCATCTTTCGGATTCGGACGCCGAGCGAGCGGGTTGACGCCACCGGCCACAACGTCGGAGAGAATTATATGCCCAAATCCCAGACTCTGGTCATGAGCTTCACGGCCGGTCCAGGTCATCTGAAGTTCTCTATCACTATTGGGGACGTCGGTATCGTCAATGACGGCGTGGAAACCGATGGCATTGCCCGCTGCAAAGTCCAATGACTTCATTTTTCCGTATTCGATGGAGGCTTCGCAGATGTATCCATCAGCCGTCTCGGTGGAGGCTACCTTGAGGTAATCAATCGCGCTCTGACCGGCACTGTCCATGTTGCACCAGTTCCATGTCTGGTTTTTGGCATTGAAGCCGTACTGGTAATGTTCCGCATGTGGTGGAACGGCATTGAGTGTAGAGAAAAAGACTTCTATGCAGTCCGCATTCCAGATATCGCCGTTGGACTTATTCATGGATAGCTTGTCGTCTTTCACCACCGCTGCCATATAGATGTTGTCGTCATCCCACATCAGATAAAATTCTCCGCCACAGTCCCCAGGGCCGCTCCAAGCAGCAACTCCCAGGGCGGCGCCAGGAAATATCTGCTTTTCCGCATCGAGGACGGCTGGGGTCATAGCTTTAAGATTCCAGTCGCTCAGATTTCCGTCAATTGCGTCTGGAGAACCCTTGAAACAGGTTATCACCAGTGGCTCTCCCGTGGTTGGGTGTACCGCAGGCGGGGCTGCAATCGCCAAACCCAAGCTGAGCAAAGTGACAATTCCTATGAAAAGGCATTTCTTTGTTGACATGTTTGTTCCTCCTAATAATAGTTTTGATGTAGCAATGAATCATTAACGGAAACGGAGCTGATGTCTATGTTTTGGTCACGGGGACGAGCTGTCTGGCTCGGCCATAAGATGGTTTGGGAATCACGTACGTACATTACACGTCTCCCGTTCGCTTAGCAGGGATAATCCGGAGTTTTGCATCTACACTTCACTGAACCACTCCTGCAAACTTCGGGTCTCATAATACCGTAATTTTATCCCGCTGTCAAGATAATTCCAGCAGGTTCAACTCATTTTGTAAGAAACGTGTCTTTTTGCCTATTGGGACTGAGCAATGTAAATCGGTGATAGAACGCCCTTTCTCTTTCCAAGCCCGGCCCAGTGCCACTGGAAGCGGCCCCCCAAACAACGGGGGCCCATACCGAATCAATCGGTACAGGCCCCGAATTAGAGCAAATCCTGAAGTCAGCCCAGCGGACTCTCTAAGGAGCCATTTACGGCCGAACCAGGCGGATGTCGTCGAAGTACACCTTGCCTGTGCCGCCGGCCGCAGGGCTGCCCTTCGTGCCGAAGCCCAGCGTGATCGTGTTTACATTTGTGAGGGTCACGCCCTGAAACGCCTGCAGGTCGATCACCCACTCAGTCCATCCAGCCGCCTGGGCCGCTTTCGGATCGCCATTATAGACGGGCGTACCGCCGTTGAGAGTCACGTACATCCGTTCGGCGGCATTTGCCGAGGCGCCGCGGAACCACAGTGACAGCCTTGTAACGCCTTCTTCCGTCCAGTCACGCGGATAAACCAGCGTCATCGTGGCCTCAGAAGTCTTGTTGGCATTGTCATAGCGATACGGCATCGACTGCGCGCCGCCATGGACGGTTGCCTGCTCGGCATAAGGCGGCAGGTCATTACCCACCAGAGCACCGTTCGTCGTCGGGGTTGCAAAACCATCTATCCACTTGTCGAATATCCTGTTGCTCGCAGCGTTGGGTGGGTCGATGTCATTGTAGGACTCGAAGTCATCCACGAGCAGGAAGTCGGCCGTCGTGAAGCTCCAGACGAGGCCCTTCACCGTGCTTGTAGCATAAACGGCATCCACGCGCCAGTAGTAAGGGGTGTACCAGGCGAGCTTGCCGGGATCGTAGGTCTCGGAACCTTTGGCTTTGCTGCCTTTGTACTCCGGCGAAGCGGTCGTAGCATTCCTGACAGCGTCTTTATCCGTGCCGAAATAGACCTGGTGCGAAGTGGCAGTCGTGGCTGGTGTCCAGCTCAGCTTTGCAGTCATCTGCACGCCTGAAGCGCCGTTAGCCGGCTTGGGATTACCGGCGGCGCCGGGTGTCGTAAACGCCCAGATGCCCCCTTTGTACGTCGCGGTTCCGTCGAACTCATCGACTCTCCAGTAATAGACCTTCTCCGATTCCAGCTTGGTAGGCCCGAAGCGCGCGACGCCCAAAGGTCCCTTGTATGCGCCGGGCGCGCCGGCTTCGACGTCGGCTAAGCTCGTGCCGAGGTACACGTGGTGCAGCTTGGCACCGAATCCCGGGGTCCAGGTCAGCGTCACATTATCGGGCCCCACAAATTCAGCTCCGTCGGCCGGGACGGGATTATAAGCCGTCTTGGGCGGAATCGAGAAGCGCCAGATGGGACCCTTCCACGGGCTGTTCGGCTCGGCGGCGTTGACTTCGTCAATTCGCCAGAAGTAGGTTGTGCCCGGGACAAGCCCGTTCGGATAAGCAAAACCCGGAAAGCCAGCGACAAAAAACGTTCCCGTCTGGTTGCCTCGAAATACTGCTGAGTCATGAGTGGCCTGTTCTACGTCGCCGCGATTATCACCCAAATACACATCGTGTGAGACCGCCAAGCCTCCCGGCTTCCAGGAGAGATTCACCCACGTGTCCATCACTATAGCACCATCTTCGGGGTTGGGACCATAGGCATACGGCCACACCTGGCCTGCCATAGTGCCGAGTATCTCGCTCTCTGACAAGGCGTGGTTGTAAATCCTGACATCGTCAATCGCGCCAATCCAGTCGCAGCCCCACCCGTCTGATCCGATGAGGATGGGGGTTTGGCTGCTGGTAATTCGGCCCATTGGGGTCGAGTCGGTCTGCTTTCCATTGAGATAGGCTTTCAATGTCGTGCCGTCATACGCGCATGAGATATGGCACCACTCGTAGCGAGCCAACTTTTTGCCGACGAAGGCCCAGGCCCTGGGCGACGTATTGAATGTAAACGCCATATAAGGTTGAGGGCCGCCCCAGCCATACCGAACCTGCCAGCTCCAACCCGGATCCAATGCCTTGGCCATCGGCGCTGTTTCCGTACCCTTTCCCTCCGGGTCATCAGCATCAGGTCTTATCCAGAGGGCGATAGAGGTCGGTCCGGTGATGTCCAGGCTGGCGCTATGACCGATTTTGACATAGTCCCCGTTGCCATAGACAGTGCCCACGCCATAGAACTCCATGGCACTGCCGCCAACGCCGGTAATCCATTTGGTATTCCACACGGGATTGTCCACAATGGTCCCATTGTTTCCGTACCCGCTCGAATCCGATATTGTAGTACCGGAACCTTCGTCGAATTTCCAGTGCCCTACCAGATCCGCCTGAACCGTGCTCGTCAGAACCAGAGCCAGCACCAAAACAAGAAACGTCGAGCCAATTAATTGTTTACGCATAATAATCCTCCTTCAAAAAGCTGATTTTTAAAACGGTAGGTGATCCTTACGGAACTTAGTTGACATTTGCCTACGCTGATTCCTCGCGATTCGGCACCTCCTTTCTCCAAACGGACCGACACGAAAGACCAGGCAAAAAACCACAAGATGAAAACAAACAAACCGCAGATGCCAACATTTACTTATATCAGATGAGAGGGCTGCTCGTCAAGGAAAAATTACCTTTTGTCAGATTCCTATGAGACGACCACAGTGGCGAGAAAACCTGCACCAATTATCTCTGACGGCTGATTCTCAGTTCCGTGCCGCTAAGGCTCGGGCTAACGTGACCGCCCAGCCGGCGGCGACGATGATTATCAGAGCAAGAATTATGTATTTGAGCTTGATTTGGGTGAAAAAACGCTCGATGAAGCGGAAATACACCCCGGAAACAGCCACGATGAGCACCACGAATGCTGCGGCCGCTGCCACGGAGCAAAGCAAGGCGCAGGCCGGCTGGGTGTAGAACGCTTCAATGACTCTGCCCTGGGCAAAAGCTAAGGTGGCGGTGGTCATGCCGCACGTCGGGCACGGCAGGCCGGTTCTTTGCTTGAATCCGCAGTAGCCTAAGAATCGGCCCATGTCGATATTGTAGCGTCCCCCCAGGGCAAAGATGCCGAAAAAAGCAGCGACCGTTAAGGCGATAGCCGCGGCGATGATCCGCTGCCCGGAGGACGCCCGGCAGAAGAATTTCGACCTAATTAGCTGTTGGCCTGACTGCATCACGGCGTTAGAATAGCCCTCGATACCCGATACTCAATACCCGATACTCGACAAGTATCAGGCAATAAGATGTTTGTGTCAAGGTCAGGGGCGGACAAGAAAATATGGCGTTAGAGCAGAAAGAATTGAGCGGCATGTTGGAGACGGCCGTCGCGGCGGCGCGGCTGGCGGGCCAAAGGGCGATGGAGGAAATCAACCACGTCAAGGTCTCCATCAAGAACGCCAATGAGCTGGTTACGCAGGCGGATGCCCGCTGCCAGAAAATCATTATCGACCGAATCAAAGAGAGCTATCCCGACCACGGCTTCATCGCCGAGGAAGGTGACGGCGGCAAGATGTTCAAGCAGCCTCCGCGAGGGCGGGAGCCTTTCTGGTGGGTCATTGATCCGATAGATGGGACGAATAACTTCGCTCACGGCATGCTTTTGTTCGGCGTGAGTATCGGGGTCTGCTTCGAGGGAGAGCCGGTTGTGGGGGTGATTTTCGAGCCGGCCACGGAATCCATGTTCACCGCCGTCAAGGGCGGCGAGGCGCAATTGAACGGCAGGCGAATACGGGCCGGCGACGGGGGGATCGACAAGTTTACGAGCGTGGGCTTGGACAGCCATTTTGATGACGGCGTGCCGGCCTGGACCTGCGAGCTTATGCAAAGGTCGAGATTTCGTAATTTGGGCACGACGGCGCTGCAGTTGGTGTACGTAGCGAAAGGCGGCATGGTTGCGACAATCGCCAATACGCCCAAGTTGTGGGATATCGCCGCCGGGGTGCTGATCGACGAGGCGGCGGGGGCCGTCGTGACGGATTGGCAGGGCGGCAGGGTTTTTCCCGTCGATCTGGACGGCTACGACGGGCATATATTCCCGATCCTCGCAGCCAACAAGAAAGTGCACTCCGAAATCGTGGAAATGATAAAACATTGACAATTGATGATTGTCGATTTTCGGCAATTGGCAATCGTCAATCGCAAATCGAAAATCCCTTACCTGGGGTCGGGAACGGATTGTAAGGCGACGATTTTCACTTTGTCGGCAGGGCTCGTTACCTGGCTCCTGTCGAGGATGGCCAGAACTCTTTTTTGCGGGCCGCCGGCGCCGATGCGGACGAGAATATAGGCGCTGAATACGTCACTTCGCACGCTGATGATATTGCTGATCCGTGCGAAGATCACGTCCCGTTCTTCAAAGTCGCTTATCGCTCCATCACTCGGCGTAAGATCAGGCAGGCGATCCAGATCAACTGAAGCGTACGCCGGGTCGTAGGCATAGTAACCCATCTCGTGAACCTGCATCAACGCGGCGATACTCTCAAAGGCTCCGGCTGTTGCATCTCGATAATTGACTATCGCCTGGGCAATGGGAAGCTCCATCCACGGCAACTGGGCGAGCACAAAAGATGGGGCAGTATTGATGTTGATTCGGCCCTTGATTCGCGTTTCATCCGGCGATTGGCCATGAGTCGTCGGGTCGATGACGGTCAGATATTGAAAGATTCCTGCAAAAGCGGGATTCGTCAGGTCAAGCCGGATAAATTCTTCCGCCGGCTCCGAGGCGAGCTTCACGCCGACCATGTCGCACGGGTCTTCACTCGGCCCGAAGGTAAAGGCCCTTACGACGTCGCCTACCGATACGTAAGAACCCGTGGCGTTTGCAAAATCGTAAAAGTTGTAGTTCTTCCGCGTGCCGGCCAGTCCGTTATCTTTGCCCAGCGTATTGGCGGCGGCCGTCAAATCCTGATACACCACGTTCCAGTTGCCATCCGCACGAGAATAGAACTGCGAGGTATTCTTGACGGTGTCCCAGGTGAACCATGAATCCTGTGTTTGCTGCCGGTCAAGGTAGATATCCGGAACAGAAATCTTCCTCAGAAGCCAAATGTCATATTTCTCTTTTAACACATATTGCGGCGGGTCCGATCCCGGTACGGGATCGTACAGAGCCATCACCAGGGCGGGGTCCTCTTTGCCGCCGCCGGAGGACATCAGGCCCGAGACGCCGAAGGCGCTCGATGCTGCGGAACCGTTGGTGATTACGAATCGGCTTCCGTCTGCTATCGCATAGCCGGCCAGGTTGACCGTGGCGACGACCTGGCCCGTTTGCCGGCGAAGCTCCAGCCTGAAGTCACCCAGCGGAATATCCGCATCGAATGGATTATAAAGCTCAATCGCAAAGTAATTGTTCGCCGGAACATTGGCGTTCGTCTGGTTGATTCTAAAGCCTATCTCACTAATGAAGGGCTGGGCCTCAAAGCCGTAATGCGTGGTTGCGCCGACCGGCAGGACGCTTACGTCTGCATCAGGGTCGCGGAGATCGACAATATTGACCGCCAGTTGAGCGGCCAGTCCGTCAATATCGAGCACGTTGGGGTCGTTATTCGCAAGGCCTTGCCGTATCGCTTCGTACAGCAGATTCTTATCCGCTGTATTGACGTTGATCATCTTTCCTCGGTTCAGAGCCGGTCCGGTGGGATTGACGATCCGATCCACGTTGTAGGTGGTGGCCACGTGCCGATACGCGTAATTCGGGTCCATGCCGCTGCTGTCCCCGACTCGCTGGAACCAGGCGTCCAGAGGTCTTCCCGACGAGGTCACGGGGGTCGAGAGCGTGTAGTTCCTGAAATGTCCGCCCCATTGTTCCAGGCGCGTGTCGATGTCACTGTGATTCAGCAGGAACCTGTAGTGAAGCTCCAGTTCATCGGAAATATCAAAGGGCGTGTACGGCCCGTTTGGCTCGTCGTAGCGCCAGATGACGTTCCGCTCGTAAGCGCGCAGGTCGAGCGGATTGACGCCGACGCCTTCATTCGCCCTCGCGTAGAGCAGGCTCGTCTCGTCCGCCGCGGCAGGGGGCTGGCCCGGCGCGCCGGCGACGGCCATGAGGTTAATCTGCAACTGGCTGGAGCCGCCAAGGGCCAGGACAGACGTATTCGGGTCGCCTGGATAAAACTTAAAAGCCGTGTTGGCGTTTAACATGCCTCCGTGATCGACAATTCTGACGGCGGCGTAGATCGGTTTGCCTTTGGTGCTGCTTATGTCCGGCACAATCACCCAGCGCGCGTCGGTCACACCGTCACCGTCGGCGTCGGCGGCGAGTCCCTCCACCATGATGCCGGGGTCCTGATAGTCCGGGACAGTCACGGCCTGCAAATTGGGATCAAAGTTACGGTTGAAAAGGTCGCTGACGTGCCGCCAGTAATAATTGCCGCCCGACTGATAGGGCTCAAGAACCGCCAGCCATGTGTCATTGGCATCGGGATAGTCCTGGTATTCCTGGCCTGCTACTCCCGGGACGTCCAGAACCAGCTCACGCGATATTCTGGCCACGGCGGTCTCGGCGGCGAAGTCCAGCTCCTTGGTTTCCGAGAGGGCCGAGGTCGCCATGTTATCCACGCGGGACGCCATGACAAACAGCACGCCCACGATGGCCAGCAGACTGGTCAGGACCACCGTCAGGATCAGAGCCGAGCCGCCGGCTGAGAGTTTCTTATCTGCTGTTTTCATTTTTCAGCAACTCAATTGCCTAAATAAACAATGTGCGTAAAGGTTCTGCCCTGGGGTAGAATGCCTTTGGAATCGAAAAGCGTGAAGGTAAACTTCAGCGCCCGTCCGAGTCCTGGAATCGCGTCAAAGTGCGTCCTATCGACCTGGTCTCTCGGATAGCTGATATTGTTGATGGCGACCCCGCCGTTAGGCGGATACGGATACAGCACGCCCGGGACAGTATTGGGATCGGTCAGGTAAAAATGCGTGTCGGCCAAATTCCCGTCGCCGTCCGGGTCAACCTCCGGTATCCATTTCTGCTGGGCATCGTACCAGCTCTGAATTTTGAACTCGCCGACGCCCTCGCACAGAAGCATGTGAATCGAATTGGCGTCCGCCGGGTCCACCATGGCGCCTTTGGCCTGGTCGCTGAGGGTGCTGGCGCCGACCTTGATGTCGGTGATCACCGAGAGCATATCCTGCTTGGTTTGCCAGGGGATCCTCTTCCATGCTTCTGAAGATATCTTGTCGTATTCATATTGGTTGTTCCACTGAAACCATTGCGAGACACTCAAGCCGTTCGGGTCGAGGGGGGTGGGAAGGGCCAGCTCGGCCGTCAGGATGTGCTGGATCCTCGCCAGCACTCGTTTGGTCCGGTTCTGTCCTTCGGCTCTTATGTCGCCTTTGCGAGCGATCTCGTAACAGACCCATGCCATGTTACCGCGGATCGCCGGGTTGACTCCATACGACTGGAAATCGCCGCTTGTGAAGAACATGATCCGGTCAAATCTCTCATATCCGTCAAAGTCGAGGTCGTAGTAGGCGGACGTCGAAGGCAGCCGCTTGGCCACCCAGGCCACGAAGATTTCGCTGTCCTTGCTGAGACCCTCGAAGTCGTCGTTGAGCTGATTTGTGATGGCGCGAAGTTTCTGCATGATCTCGGCGTTTGCCATAGCCGTGCGGTGAGCGTTGATACTCACTTTGAAAATGACGCTCGCAAACGACAGAACCATAGCCAGAATTGCAATGGCCACCATCAGCTCGATGAGTGTAAAACCGTAATGAGTTCGTAGTTTACTATTCATATATGCTAAAAGCGTATCAGCTTCTGATAAATCGCTATGCACGGATACCGGCCGCCGCCGACCGGTGGTGGAACCACCCACACGGAATCGGCCGACCCGCCTTGCCAGACCCTGTCCAGGACGATGGTGTCGAGCGCAACGGGATCGCGCTGCACAACGCGATAGAGCAGGCCCGTGCGGTTGTCTGCGATTGTGCAGCCGCCGTCGATAAACGCCTGCTCGCCGGGTATTGTGATGGCCAGTTTGTTTTGATTGCCGGCTCCGGAGACAGCCGAGACACTCACCCGGACTGGAGCCGGTCTGGTCGCCCCCCCGGGATAGGTGGCGGTACTGCCGACCTTCCTGCTGACAAAGACAGTCACCTGGATGAGCCGGTCATTCGAGCCGGAATCCACCAGCCTGCACAAGGCGGACCAGCAGTACTGCTTCTCGCCCGAAATCTTTTCCGACGGATAGAAAAACTCATCGGATGCGATTGGATTCAATGTTTCGAACGGGATGAGCCGGTTTGTTGCCAGGTTCGGATCCGTCAGGTTAATCCCGTACACCCTGACCTTCGCAAAGGCTTCGTCGGCCGCCACCGTCGCGATTGTCCGCTCCGTGGAGAGCGTCGCAAAGTGAACACCGGTGAAAAATGTGCCGCCGATAAAGATCATCCCAATGGCCAGTGTGGCCACCGCCATCAGAACCTCGGTGAGAGAAAAACCTCTATGTTGCGGCCTGGTCATCATAGACTTATCAATCCGGCGAAATCATCGTCCCCGTGTAGGGGTTGATGTAAATCAGCTCCAGACGACTCAGATAATCAAATCGTTGTTGAGCGTTCAATTTGTCAAACTGGGCTCTATCGTAGATAACGAGCCTGTTTCGGCTCGACTCCGCTCCCAAACCCAGTTCGGCATAGTCATCCTGGATAAACATACCCACGCCGGAATTGAGGATGTTCGCAGGAGAGTTGAAGACATCGTCCAGGGATCTCTGGTTGGCAACGCTGTTGTCGGGCTGGTAGATTCCATCTCTGTTTCTGACCCGAACGGGGCGCACCGCGAGCTTGCCGGCCGGCGAAAAGACAACCGAAAAAGTGCATGCATCCCGGACGTACCAATTCTTCTCGTCCAGCCCGAGATTCGCCGGATTCGCGTCGTCAAGATGCTGCACCTGGAGCGGCTCATCGAGCACACTGGCCGCGGCGGCGGGACTCGTGCCGTGATTAGTTCGGACCGTCAAGTCTATGACGCCTGCGCTCTCCGGCAGCTTGATGGGCTTAAGACCTGCAACCGCCCGAAAGCCCGGATTCAGACCGGTTTTCTCGAAGTCGTGCACGATAAAAATCATATACTGGCGGCCGGCCGAGTCCTGCTGGAAGCGGACGCCGGCGTACCGCTGCTCTCGGGCGGCGATGGCCCGCGCGCCGGACAGGGCGGCACTAATCATGCTTTTTGTGCCAGTGCCGGACTCGAATGAATGAAGAAGCATACGGACAGCAGGCAGTCCCAGACTCAGAAGCAGTGCTATGGTTGCCACCACCAGCACCATCTCAGTCATCGTAAGACCGGATTGTTTGAGTCTCGTTTTCATTTTCCGCTTGCTATTTGTTACTCATATCGTCGGTCGTGCTGAATTTCTTGTCGGGCCCGGCCGAGCTCAGCCGCGGGAAATTATCACCCGCGACATATCGGTAATCCATCGCTGTTCCCCACGGGTCGTATATCTCCGGGCCGGTCTGGGCCAAAGGCACGCCGGCCGGACTGAACTGGTTCTTGATAAGAGAGCCGTCGATTTTTTCCAGAATCTTTGCGGCGCCCGGTATCGAGGAAAGCTCCTTATAGAGGAGCTCCGAATGGGCGGCGGCGTTCGCGTAGTTGTTCTCGGGCTGATCGGGAAAGCGGCCCGTGAATTCACGGTATTCCTGCAGGGCGCTATCCAGCAGCGAGAAGACGGACTCGACGCCTTTTTCTTTGGTCTGATTGTCGATACGGCTGGCGACGCCGATGACCATTGTCGTCAATAGCGCAATGACCGCCACGACAACCAGTATCTCAATAAGGCTCATGCCGCACTTGTATTTGCGAGTTCTCATCGTTTCGGCTCGCTCTATTGGAACTTTTACGTCACGCTGCGCAGGGCGAAAAGTCTGGTTCCCTGAATTCACAGGATTCTTAACTTCGCCTGGGATGCCGGGCGGGCGCATCTATTGCCGGGGGGCCTAATTGCTGCCGAAATTGCAGATGTCGTCGCCCGTCCCGTAAAGACCATCCGGCCCCGCGGAAATCAATATGTAAGAATCATTCCTGTAAGGCCAGGGCCTCGCGTCTATTTTCGGATTTCTGATATAGTTATAGAAAAACTGATACTGCCCCAGCGGCCCTGCGTCCGGCCGGGCCAGCGGATGCTCCCTGTTGTCGGCCTGCTGTTTCGCCAAAACAAGGGCGTTATTGTCGAATACGTCGTAAATCGTGCCGATCGTTTTCTCGGAAGTCTTGGCCCTGTAGTAAAGAATGGGCGCTCCTGCTGTTTCTGTGACGGTGATGGGGCGTCCCGTCACCGGATCGGTCCCTTTGAGCAGGGTGATCCTTTTGGCGTGAAACGCGTCGCAAATCACATAGGGATTCGGCGCCAGCGGGCCGGTGGAATAGGGCTTGAACACATCGCCCAGTCTGAACACACTGGTGGTTGCAAGCTCGAGATAAGAGTCCTTTCTTTCGTCCAGCGTGTCCGGGACGTTGTTGCCGTTCAGGTCTCTGGTCTTTGCGGGATCGTACGTCCCGGGCCCGCCGGCGGCGTCAAGTCCGTCGGCTCTCCATGCGGACTTCGGGTGAAATCCCAGCAGGTCCCAGCCCAGCAGTGCTTCGGCCAGTTTCTGCGCGCCGCAATAATCGGTCGTGGCATTAGGCGGCGACGACCAGACAGACGGAGGGTAATCGCCGTAGTCGTTCTTGAAGGCGGTCAGAGCCAGCTCGATGGCGGTGAACTGGGCCTTCTGCTTTGTTGCCTTTGCGATGTTTTTCACCGCACTTAGAGCCGGCAGAAGCAGCCCGACCAGCAGGGCTATGATCCCCAGAACCACCAGCAGCTCGACCATTGTGAAACCCGTCTTTTTACGTTCCACAGCTACTCCTTTTAATATTCATGACCGTTTGTGGTAACAACTTCCCGGTCGTCTTGATAGCTACGGCAGCTCGGTGTACTTCCAATCGAAGTTGCAGATATCATCCGGCGTACCGTACTCACCGTCCCATCCGGCGGAAATCAGGATAAACGTATCAGCCCTGTAGGGTCTGGACGCCGTGGTCACCTTGTCGTTCTTCGTGTTCAGGTAGAACCGTACGCCCTGTTGACCTTTCTCGACGGCAAGCCGGTGTGGAATGTTCGCTGAAGCCCCCTGATCCCACGGTTTTCCGAGCATGAGCAGTGCCTGATTGTCCAGGTAATTGTAAATGTTCTGCGGATCGTTGGGAGTGGCGGCATTATGCCTCGTGTTGGCGGTATTGGCCTTGTAGTAGAGAATGGGCATCCCGACCTTTTTTCCGGTGGTGCGATGTGTGACACGTCTGAACACATCACACAGCACAAAATGTCTCGGCGAAAACGATCCAGGGTTATTATAGAGATCCCGAATCATGAAGGCGTTGGCGTTCTCGAGCGGCAGGTAAGGTCCTTTTCTCATGCTCAGGTTGTCCCTGTAGGCTTCTGGAGTCACGGTGTTTGCATCCGGATAGAGGATTCTGCCCGTGCCGTCTGTGCCATCACTTCGAAAAACAGAATCCGGATGAAAGCCCTGCAAATCCTGGCCCATGACGGCCTCGCAAAGCTTCATCGCGCCACAGTAGGGCCTATCGTCAGGTCCCAGGGCGCTGGAGTCGGGATAACCGTCGAACTCACTGTTGAAAAGCTCAATGGCCGTGTCGATGCTCTTCAACTGAGCCATTTGCTTGACCCCGTATGCAAATCGCTTGACCTGGTTCAGCGCCGGCACAAGAAGACCGATGAGAATCACGATAATGCTCATCACGGTCAGCAGCTCCACGATGGTAAAGGCTGCTCTTCTGTTGGTTTGTTTTGTGTTTGACTTCATTTTTTTCTCCTTAACTTTCGACTCTTCATTTCAAATAAAATTTGATTTGGCGTATGGTTTTTATGCGGAGGAGCTTAAAGTCGTAATAATCGATATCATGGGCAAGAAAATGGCCAAAACGATGGTCATAACCATGCTGCCGAGGCAGACGATCATGATCGGCTCGAGCATGGACATCAGCCCGGCCACCAGCACGTCAACCTGCTCGTCGTAGTTGTCGGCCACTTTTAGAAGCATCTTATCCAAATCGCCTGTTTCCTCGCCGACGGCGACCATGTTGGAAACGATCAGGTCCACCGTTTTGGACTGGCGCAGCGGGCTGGCAAACGTGTCTCCCTGCCGGATCGAATTGTGGACGACGCCGAGCATCTTCGCATACACCTCGTTTCCCGCGGTCTCGCGCGTCACGTTAATGGCGTCCAGGATGGGGACACCGGCACTGATTAACGTTCCAAGCGTTCTTGTCCACCGCGTGACGGAGACTTTACTGGTAAGCTGGCCGACCACGGGTACTCTGAGCTTGACGCTGTCCAGCACATATCTGCCCATTTGAGACTTCCGGATCATCTTGAGCGCAAAAATGACCGCGAACGGCACGCCCAGCAGAACCGCCCAGCCGCCGACCGGCCATCCCAGCACGGGCACCCGGATGTGCACGCCGGGCAGGACGGGACCCATGGCGATCCAGCCGCTGATCCCCAGCACGACTTGCGTGATCTTCGGTAGTGCCTTGCCCTCCGTCATTTCCGTCAGGGCGTTCTCGAACTGGGGCACCACGAAAAGCATCAGCCCCAACAGGATAAGGAATGCAGCGGTCAGAACCACGGCCGGGTAAATCATCGCGCTCTTGACCCGCGCCTTGAGCTTCTGGGCCTTTTCCATAAAGTCGGCCACGCGTGAAAGAATCAGGTCCAGCACACCGCCGGTCTCGCCTGCGGCTACCATGCTGACCAGCAGCCGGTCGAACGCTCTGGGGTGCCGGCCCAAGGCTTCGGAAAGCGTCGAGCCGCCTTCGATGTCGTCAGCCACGTAGCAGATGACCCGCTTGAATGTGCCCGATCTTTGTTGCTCTTCCAGAATCCTCAGGGACCGCAAAATGGGCAGACCTGCATCCTGCAGTGTTGAAAGCTGCCGGGCAAATTGTGTGATGGCTTTGACTTTGACCTTGCCGCCGGCGCCGCGTCTTTTCTTAGGGGCTAAGCCGGCTTTTGCTCCGCCTTTTTTGGATGCGCCCCGGGCATTGACCTTCGTGGGAAAATACCCCATGTTCCGTATCTTGCTGATCGCTTCCTTCTGGCTGAGGGCTTCAATTTCGTCCTTGATTTCCACCCCCTGCGAATCCAGCGCGGAATATTGAAAAATAGGCATCTTAAAACCTCCACTACTTAGCGACTGACTGTTTCGCCTCGAACCCAGCCAATCAATCCGTATCTTACACGTCTTCCATCATTGTCTCTTTTGCAATCTCGTCTATGGTAGTGATGCCGTTATAGATTGTAGCCACGCCGTTCTCACGCAGCAGTCTCATGCCGGCCTTTTGGCCCGCTGCACGTAAAACGCTCGTCGAGGCCTGATTCATCACCAGGTCTCGTATGCTATCATTGAATTCCATGATCTCAAAGATGCCCGTCCGCCCTTTGTAGCCGGTGCCGTTGCACCTGCTGCAGCCTCTGCCGTAGAAGAATTTCTTGCCCTTAACGTCGTCCGGCGTAAGCTGAAGCTCCGCAAGCTGTGCCTCGCTCGGCTCGAATTGTGTCTTGCAATTCTCGCAAATCCTCCGGATCAAACGCTGGGCGACAATCCCTTCGACCGTGGCGGTGATAAGAAACGGCTCGATCCCCATATCCAGAAGCCGGGCGATCGAGCTCGGAGCATCGTTCGTGTGCAACGTCGTAAACACCACGTGACCCGTGAGCGAGGCCTGTGCGGCAATCTGCGCCGTTTCAAGGTCACGAATCTCGCCTACGAGTATCACATCGGGGTCCTGACGCAGGATCGACCGAAGGCACCGGGCGAACGTCAGTCCGATATCGGGCTTCATCTGAACCTGAATCAGACCGTCCACGTCGTATTCGACCGGGTCTTCCGTTGTGATTATTTTTGTTTCCACGTCGTTCAGCTCGTTCAGGGCTGAGTACAGGGTTGTGGTTTTGCCGCATCCGGTGGGACCCGTGACGATGATAATACCGTTGGGTTTGTGAATGAGCCTGCGCACCAACTCGCAATCCTGTGGGCTCAGACCAAGCGCTTCGATGTTGAAGCTGGCCTGACTTCTGTCCAGAACACGCAGAACAACGCTTTCTCCGAACATCGTCGGCAGAACGCTCACACGCAGGTCGATCGGGTTACCCTGAACCGTCAGCGAGATGCGTCCGTCCTGGGGCAGACGCCTCTCAGCGATATCCAGGTCGGCCATAACTTTGATACGCGAGCTGAGCGCCGCGGCGATGTATTTGGGAGGAGGCACCATCTCGTAGAGCACGCCGTCGATACGGTAGCGCATCTTGTATTCGTTTTCAAAAGGCTCGAAGTGGATATCCGACGCCTTGTCTCGAATGGCCTGCAGCAGTACCAGGTTGAGCAGCTTCTTGACCGGATTTGACTCGGACAGCTCCTTCAATTCGTCCAGGTCGATACTCTGGTTCCTGCCGTCAAACTCCGCCAGAAAGGTGTCGCCCTGTATCTCATCGATCAGCTCGTTGATACTTTCGTCCTGCTGGGTCTCATAGTACTTGGATAAAGCCTTTTCCAGTGCATCGGAGTCCGTTATCTTTGCAGAAACCTTGAAGCCCATCAGCGTACTAAGATCGTCGGTGGCCCTGAAATTCTCCGGGTTGTCAAGTGCGACCGTCAGCTCGTTCGCATTTTTGTTGTATTCAATTGGCACGATATGGTACGTCTTGGCCATTTGTGCGGGGACTTTTTCGACCACGTCCGCAGGAATATCAAGACCCTCCAGATTCACGTATTCCATTCCTCGCTGGGCGGCCAATGCCATCTGCAGTTGTCCCTCATCGACAAGACCCAGCTCCAGGAAGATCTGGCCTATCTGAACTTTTCCCTGGCGCTGACCTTGTACCTTCAGGCACTCGTGAACTTTGTCTCTGCTCAGAACGCCCATTTTGATGAGTATTCTGCCGAGAGTCCTGCCCTTCAACTGCTCAACAGGGGGCATTTTCTCAATGGTTCTTAGTTTGCCCATCAGCTATTACCTCTACACAACTGCCTAAGAATCTCAACGTATTATACGACAGTAAAACCTTCTTGGCAAATAAATTATCAATTGGACATTTAGTTATTCAGACTATATGAAGAGACTTCCTTTGAAGCACTGATCATGCTAAAAACGCTGTTCTGAGCGAAGTACGTCCTGATTGGCAGGATATGCCGGTGGTAATGGGGCATTTTGTCCGCATATCTAAAAAACAATTCGTTATGGCCCTCGAGAAACAACCGTTATGAGTAGCCCAGTCAAATGGGAGCCAGCTTCGTTGCCTGCCTGCCGGCATCAGGAATTGAGTTACAACCCTCAAGATTATCCGCCGCCTCCGCCACACTTGGCCAATCTCAGGCCCGATCTGTTAATCCTACCTCATGACCCAGTGTTTTCCCTTGAAATCCAGGTTAATATTGGACCTCAGAGCCGGTGTACCTGCACTTCGCAGGGCATAGTCTATTTCGAGAGTCTTTCTGAGGAAGACTTTTACTGGCTGGCCGGTTTCATCTTTTAAGACCGGATGTTGAACAATGGCCGTCTCGTTACTAAGACCCGTTATGAAAAGTCCTATACTACCGGCTTTTGCGTCAAAATCCGGCCATATAATGGCAATATCCTTGGTGTTATCTTCACCCTGGAGGAGCTTATTGCCGGTCTTGTCTAAAGGCTCAAGGAATGGATACCTGCTCTTGTGGCGTTTGCTTATCTGCTCAAAAACGGTCGTCGGCACAAACCGACCCGCCGGTACGATCTGAAAGGTATCCGTCATCAGATCGCACTTGGGGTAGAAATCAACATCGCTGCCTGTGTTGTTGGTGAGAGTTACGATTACATACCAGAACCGGACCTCTTGACTGTCGGAACTTTTACGCAGGACGATCTGCTGCGGATGTGTAAATTCCGTCTCGACGGTCCACTGCCCCGCAGCCGGAACGATAGCTGGCTCAGGGGCGGCCTGGCACGTACAGGCCACTATCGCCCAGATTCCGAATAACCCGCAGAAAACCCTTTTCATCGTATGGCCCTCATCAGAAAACCCGATGTTCGTTTCTTCGCGAAGCCCAAGCGAGCGCTTCAATACATATTGTACACGAAAGTGGCCCCGAAGCCAAGAACATTTTGCTGATGATTTCTGAAAGAGTAGAGGATTTATGAGTTTGTCCGGCCCAGGGAACTTCTCTGGAACCTGCGATGTTTTTTGACGCGATGGCCGTCGAGGATGCTTTTGGCCAGATGATCAGGAGCGGCGGATTCTGCCGCGAAATTTGATTTGTCCGTATTCCAGAGGCGGTAGTCGGCCGGGTGCGATGGTTTATCCTCGCGTGCGCCTCATGTCCACCTGCCTCCTCGGCCTGCCCTTATTCACAATCTCTCTGATTCTCAGACCTCTGGCCGCCGGCCTCCGCGGCGCGGGTTTGCCGGGTACCTCTTCTCCCAATATTTGCAGGGCGTTTCTGGAGACCTCCCGGGTCAGACGATCCCGGCTTTTCAACCCCTGTTTGAGCACATCCACGCCCATTTTCTTCATTCTGCCTCGCATTTTTCGCAGGCCGTACGAGGCTGCGTTTTTTGTGGTCACCGGAAGGTCGCCCAGCAAGGCGTCTCTGAGGATTTCCAGACCATCTTCCTGCAGCCAGGACAGGTTGAAGGCCGCCCGTCGCCTGCTTGAAGCGTCGGATGACTGAAGCTGTTCCTGCAGTTTCTCCAGCAGCTTTATGGCAGCTTCGTCTTTTTCCCTGCCTGTCGGTTTCCTTCTTTCTGGCTCCATAAAAACACCCTTTTATATATCGGCAGGCGGGTATAAATTGCTGAAGTCGATTTACCTTTTTGCTTTGCAGGGCTTCCGGCATGGGGAGTAGTCAGTGCCCGGGGGACCGGTTTCGCCGGAGAATTTCACGCGGGATGGGGGCATAAAATAAGTATTGTCCCGGCATCAAGGTTGACAATCTGCTGTAAAACCTTATAATATAACAGTGTAAGGGTTTGTCTTTGCAAATCTTATGGCAGGATAAAACGTCCTTCTGACAATGACCGAGGATTCGGGTCGGTCGTCGCTCGTGAGGCCGCGTTGCGGGCCGGCGGGCGCTTTTTATTATTTATGGCTGCAGAACAACCTATTGATAGTAAGGTAAGTCTTGATCATGAGCCTGAGGTAAACAAGTTCTTCAGGGCTGCTATCAAGACCAGGGCGAGCGATTTGCACCTGAAAGTGGGGCAGACTCCGAAACTGCGTGTTTTCGGCGAGCTCAAGAAAACAACCGGCGAGGTAATAAGCGCCAAGAGGATGGAAGAATTGGTCTTCGATATCCTCACCCCGGCCCAGAAGGAGTTTTTTCTCAAGCATGGGACCCTGGACTTCGCGCACGAGGTTGACGGCGAGCATCGTTTCCGAATCAACGTATTCCGCCAGCGGGGGGTGATCAGCCTTGCGGCCCGGCGCGTCAATACGGTTGTGCCGCCTTTTGAGGAGCTACACCTTCCGGCGTCCCTGGGAAAGATTTGTGAAAGCCAGCAGGGATTAGTTCTTGTGGTCGGGCCGACGGGTTGCGGCAAGACAACGACAATCGCCTCGATGATCGACTACATAAACCGCACCCGTTCGTGTCACATCATCACCATCGAGGACCCTATCGAATATTTGTTCAGGGACCAGAAAGGAATCGTCTCGCAAAGAGAAATCGGGCTTGACACAAAAGACTATGAAGAGGCCTTGACTTATCTGATGCGGCAGGACCCGGACGTCGTCTTCATCGGCGAGATGCGGGACGCCAGAACCGTCACGGCGGGAATGAGAGCCTCCGAAACGGGGCATCTGGTCTTTGGAACGATGCACTCGACAAATGCGTCCCAGGCCGTCCATCGGCTTCTCGACCTGTTCCCACAAAACGAGCGGGACCTTGTAAGGCAGGCGTTAACGCTGGCGATCAGGGCGATAGTCAGCCAGGTGTTGCTGCCGTGCCTGAAGAAAGGAGTGGACAGGATACCTGCGGTGGAGATTCTCATTTCGAATGCGGCCGCCAGGAAACTAATTTCTGAAGGACGCGAAGCGGATTTACCAAACGTGATACGAAGTTCCTCATCGGAAGGGATGCAGGACCTGACGTACAACCTTTGTGAGTTGGTCAAAGATGGGTCGATCGACCCGAAAGACGCCTACAAATATGCACCCAACAAAGAAGAGTTGAAAATGGCTCTGAAGGGAATAACGACCACGGCCAGCGGTATTTTGTATGATTGAACGGAGCAACCTATGCCGGACCTACTTTCAGCCACAGCCGAATACGGTGGCTACATATCTGTCATCAAGCTCGTTACCTATCTGATTTTCTTTTTTGCGTGGTTGCCCCTTGTGGGCTGGGTACACCAAGACACCAAGACCATCGAGACAAACGGCGCCGTCTGGACGGGTGTCGTTTTGGGGGCGGGCATAGCCGGAGCCGTTCTTTGGCTGCTGATACCGATTTTCATCGCGGGGATGCTGTTCTATCTGATTGCCCTGGGAGGGACATCGCTGGCCTACGTTCGGCACCGCAATTCGAAAGTTCTGGATTTCGATCGTGTCCTGACCGTTGACCACGTCAAGAGCCTGGTCGTCAGCAAGGAAAAGAAGCTTGAAGCTCTCAAGAGCTTTACGTTTATCACGGCCAACAAGAACGAGATTCCGGTGCCTGAGCCGCGAACCCCGGATTTTCTCGGATACAAAATCGCGTATGACATCATGAGCGACGCGATCTGGCGAAGGGCCAGTAGCGTTGTTTTCTCTCCGACGGCCCAGGATTATCAGGTGTCCTACTATGTGGACGGTGCTGCGTTGAAACAACCGAGCATGGCCCGAGAGCAGATGCAATATTTCATTCATTTCATGAAGCATCTGGCCGATCTGGACAGCAAGGAGAAGCGCAAACCTCAAAAAGGGAGATTCAAAATCCGGCAGAACAAAGAAGACACCCCGTGGGAAGTGATGACGGCTGGCTCGACGGCCGGAGAGCAGGTCAAGCTCAAACACGTGACGCAGGAAGGCATGGCGCGATTGACCGAAATCGGCTTGATGCCGGAACAGATTGAGCAGTTCGATCAATTTCGCGGGCTCAAACAGGGTGTCTTCCTGGTCAGCGGCCCTCCCAAGAGCGGCGTCACCACGACACTGTACGCGCTGCTTCGAAATCACGATGCTTTTATGAACAGCGTCAACACCCTCGAAAGGCAGCCCGCCGGCCAGTTGCCCAACATCACTCAGAATATCTTTACACTCAGTGACACCGGCACGACCACGTTCGCCAAGAAGCTCCAGACCATCGTGAGAATGGGGCCGGATATCGTCGGCGTCGCCGAATGCGAAGATGCCGAGACGGCCAAGATTGCCTGTGCCGCTGCCCGGGACGGCAAGCTCCTGTATGTCACGGTCCAGGCGGATAATGTTTTACAGGCCCTGGGCAAATGGCTGAAATTTGTCGGCAATAAAAATGTTGTCGCCGAAACCCTTATCGGGGCCTGCAACCAGCGGCTGCTCAGGCTGCTGTGCGACGAGTGCAAGCAGGCGTATGCTCCGGATAAAGAGCTTTTCAGGAAGTTCAACATCAACGCCGAGAAGACCAAAGTGCTGTACCGGGCGGGCAAGGTACAGTACGACAAGCACGGCAAACCTTCAACGTGTGAGAAATGCCAGGGGACGGGGTACGTGGGCCGAACGGGCGTTTTCGAAATTGTCACACTGAACGATGAGCTGCGGGAGGTTCTGCGGCAGTCGAAATCGCTGCCGGAGATCGGGACGCAGTTCAGACGCGCGAAAATGCTCTATCTGCAGGAGCAGGCGCTGCGAAAAGTCATAGCCGGAACGGTCGCCATCAATGAGATGATTCGAGCGTTGTCAACCGCCGGTGCAAAAAAGCAGGAGCAGGAGAATCCTCAGTAAGGTGCGAACCGGGAATCGAATTGCCAATCGCTGATAAATCGGAGAGAACATAATGGCCAGCTTGGTTGTGGTGCTGATAGTTTTGGGGTGTGCCGCCCTTCAGTATTTCAAGGGGACGGTTGTCAGGGCGTTTGCCACGGTAATCGTTACAATTTGCGCCGGGATGGTTGCGTTCGGTTTTTTCGAGGTCCTGGCCGAGGTCTTTATCAGCCGGGGCGACAACAGCCGCTTCATTTCCCTGGTACCCTGGGCTCAGACGCTCAGTTTTCTACTGCTGTTTGTTCTGACGTTTGCTATTCTCCAGACGGGCGTAACGATGTTGACCGGTCATCCGGTTGACCTGGGCTTTCTGCCTGAGCGCATTGGACGAGTGGTCTGCGGACTTATCGCGGGCCTTATCGCGTCGGGTGTGCTTTTGACGGCCTTTGAAATGGCCCCTCTGCCTCTTACTTATCCGTACGAGCGTTTTGACCCGATGAAATTGGACGTCAAACGTCCCGCGGGGGGCCTGCTCAACGCTGATGGCCTTGCAACGGGCCTGTTCAGTCTGTTAAGCAACGGCAGCTTCGGCGGAAAGAGGAGTTTTGCCGCCCTTCATCCTGATTATCTGGATCAGCTTTTCCTGAACCGGCTGCTTGGCGCCGGTGACACGGGGATCGTTAGCAGCACGGCCCCCGCCATCGAAGTGCCAAAGCCGGCGGTTTGGCCCGCCTCACAGGCCATAGCCGACCAGGTTGATGCGTTCGTCGCCGAGCTGCGGACGCGCGGAGGCAAAGTCGCCTATGAACAGGGGGGCGCATCGGTATCTTTGCCGGTCTCACCGGAAAGCGGCTACGTTCCGACAATCGTGCGGGTGGGAATAAAGAAACGGGCGATAAAGGGGGACTCAACCATCAATGGCGGGGCGTTTACACCATCCCAGTTAAGAGTGATCTGCAAGAGAAAAGGCTATGGGGACGACCCGCTGGCCGGGGCTGCAACAAACGCCTATCCCATCGGGTACCTGAAGGCAGCGGACCAGGTACAGGTAAGCCCTCTGATAAAGGTTGGGACTGATGATTTCGAAGAAGGCGCCGGCACGAAATATATCGACTTTGTGTTCTGTGTGCCGAACGGTTTTGATCCGGTGCTGGTCGAGCTTAAGCTCAACAGCGTTGTCGAGATACCGCGAGGTGCAATCGTGCCCGCTGACCAGGCCCCAGCGCCGGCGTTCTTCGTCCCGGTGCCTGAAAAGAAGAGGGAGACAAGGCCCGCCGAGCCTTCGAGTCCTCCGGAACAGCAGGAGACGCCTCGCGAGGGACGTGGTCGTAGCGGCCCCGGCAGGTCTGTTACGGGAATTAACCTCGACGAATAAGAATCATTTATAGTGGACGACTTCAAATAAAGAAGGGCCGGCAATACTCTCCGCCTAAGGTGTCCCTTACAGGAAAGCTGCCAGCCCGCCAGCCGTAAGGTGGGCCAGCCCTTTGACTCTATTGGGCACCTTGTTCCTTGCCGACTTGGCCTAATGTGCCGGGGCTGCGATTTTGTCGGCACTTAGGGCTACGTTCCATAGTTGATATTAGATTGTATAATAGAGAGCTAAAAAGGATCTTGTTAATAATCTTTAAATTTCCTCATCCATTCCGGCCAATCTTGCACTTGTACTCCACCTGCTTTAGTCCACGGACCGGTTTTATTGAACTGATTATTCCAACTCAAAGTCCATAACTCCTTTAATCCAACTTTTCTCGCAGAGGCGTCCATAAAAAGTATGTTTATACCTCCGTTATGACGATCGATGCAAATTCCACAAGCTCTTGTATCCTTGTAAGTAGGAATCCCTCGAGGCATATCATCGTACTGGGGTGGAGGATCATCACTTTCTACCAATCCAGTCAAGCTAAAGGTACTATCAAATAATATGGGTACTTCAGATGGTTTATCTTTTGAGATTGCTTTTCTCATACGTATATCTTCTTGCGCCGTGTTCACGCTGTAGCTCGAAGTAAATAAATGCCCCATAAATTTGTAGGCCCATGCTCTTGATTTACTACCATCCCACGCTTCCAGTTTTAGATATTCAGGTGCTAATGAAAGAACTGGTCTGCCAATTTTTTTGGCAGAAGGGCACAAATATATATCATTAGCATCCGTTCGAAGAGAATTACCAGCCATCTTATTATAGTCCATATAAGTCCTTAGAAAGGGTTGGAATTTATCCAAATAGCTGACTGGCCCGTCATCAATAGTGAATCCAACGCCCCATTGACGTTGATTAGATTGACAGCCAATTGTTCTTGCCTGCTTTCTTACATGTTGCATGGGTGGTAATGATATGGCCATGAGTCCTGCGATGACAGAAATTGTCACCAGAAGCTCTGGTAACGTATAACCATTTAGCCATTTCATTTCTCATTCCTTTCAGGGAGTGCTGATAATTCTTACTTTCGCGACTCGTTTTGCCGGTCGGGCTTTGTCGTCGAAAGCTTTCACCCCTTTACTCAGCAGGCCAGACACGAATGCTGCGCGCTTTCCTTGAAAAAATTGTGAAATCCGCATCGCCTTCTACATTTTCCGTCCGAGGGGCCATTTCAGGGTGTTTCTCAAGGCTCGAAATGTGGTAAAATGAACTGTGTTTCGTTAGTGGTCGCCGATACGGACGAGTCTTCCTATAAACTGGAGGCGCCGAGCATGGGGTACCGTGACCAGACAGACATGGGCGGGGCACAAAAGGCTTTTCTCACAACTCAATGGTCCCTGATCGAGGACATCCAGGACGGCAAGGATCAGGACAAGGCGCTGATTAGCTTCTTGTTGAGCAGATACTGGAAACCCGTATACTGCTACCTGCGCTACAAAGGCTGCGGCAACGAAGAGGCCAAGGACCTGACCCAGGGTTTCTTCCACGAGGTCGTGTTGAACCAGGACCTTGTGGGGCGCGCAGATCAGTCCCGGGGCCGTTTCCGCTCTTTCCTCCTGCATGCCTTAAAGCAGTATGCTAATAAACAGGATCTCAAGGAAAGAGCACAGAAACGGTTAGAGGAGAAAGCGGTCTCTTTCGACATGGAGGAAGAACCTGTGTTGCCGGAAAGCGTCGCGCAAACCACCGCCGAGGAATCTTATCATTACGCCTGGCTGTCGTCTCTGTTGGAGCGCGTCCTTAAAGAGGTCAAAGATGCCTGTGAGCAAGAGGGGATGGATATTCACTGGGCGCTCTTCGATAGGCGCGTAGTATGGCCCACTTTCGGGGACCGAACCTCACCGTCTCTGGCCGAACTCTGCGAGTCATACGATATTGAGGATGAGAAAAAGGCTTCCAACATGATTATTACGGTCAAGCGCCGTTTTCGGGCCGCTCTGATGCAGGAGGTTTGCAATACAGTCCTTTCCCAGGGTCAGGCGGCCGATGAGTTGGAAGATTTATTACGGTTTCTTCCGAAAAGCGCGCAGCATTTTGAATGAGCCGGCAGATTTATGAATAGAAGTGCAATCGAAACGTCAGCTCCGGTGGGGTAGCAAAGCCCATCGTCGGTGCAGAACCTTTTTGGGAGCAGTACGATGAACGCAAAAGACTCAATCTTTGGAGCAGAACCGGAGCGCCTGAGGCAGTTGATTCGTTCCGGCATGGACGTTGACGGTGTGGATGCTGAGGAAAATCACCCGGCCAGCGGCAGCGTCGGCAGGGTCATGGAGCATCCCGGAACCCAAATCGGCGGCTACAAACTCCTGCATGTTCTGGGCGAAGGCGGGATGGGAGTGGTCTATTTAGCTGAGCAGGAGCATCTCATCCGGCGCAGAGTAGCTCTGAAGATCATCAAGCCCGGCATGGATTCCAGGCGGGTCCTGGCGCGTTTTGACGCCGAGCGTCAGGCGCTGGCGTTGCTGGATCATCCGAATATCGCTCATGTCTATGATGCCGGGATGACAGCGGTCGGCCGGCCTTATTTCGTGATGGAGTACGTCAAAGGTTTACCGATTACGGAGTACTGTGACCATCACAGGCTGAGCATTGAGGACCGGCTGGCCCTGTTTGTACAGGTCTGTCAGGCCGTCCAGCATGCCCATCAGAAGGGGATCATTCACCGGGACATTAAACCGTCGAATATTCTGGTCTCGGCGGAAAACGACCGGGCTACACCTAAGATCATCGACTTCGGCGTCGCCAAAGCCATCGGCAGGCCGTTGACCGACCGGACCCTTGTTACGGAGGATAGTCATTTGCTCGGCACGCCAGAGTACATGAGCCCCGAGCAGGCGGATATGGCCAGCGAAGACATCGATACGCGCAGCGATGTCTATTCGCTGGGTGTGCTGCTGTATGTGCTTTTGACAGGTGTTTTGCCGTTTGATCCGCAGACGCTCCGCGACAGCGGCATCGAGAACATCCGAAGGACGATTCGTGAAACCGACCCCAAGACGCCGAGTACCCGGCTGACGGGTCTGGGCGAGGAGGCGGCGAAGATCGCCGAGAGGCGCGGTACGGAGATTCATACGTTAGCGAAAAACCTCAAGAAGGAGCTCGAATGGATTCCGCTCAAGGCCATGCGCAAGGAACGCGCGGAGCGCTATCGCGGGGCTTCTGAACTGGCCGACGACGTCGAGAATTACCTGAATGGCGCTCCACTAATCGCCGCGCCACCGGGAACGATCTACCGACTGCGGAAGTTGGTTCGTCGGCACCGCCAAGCTTTGGCCGCGGCGGGCACACTCGTCGCATTGGTTTTGGTCCTGCTCTGGGCAATCCAGGCACATGTCCGGGCCGGGGCACTGGAACACGAGCATATCTTAGCTGAAGCCCAGAAGCTTTTCGATACCAGGGGCACACAGGTACAGGGCACATCAGACCCTTCCAGTGAGGCGCTGGCCAAGATCGAACCTCTTTTGATGAGCCGATATGTCGGGCCGCAGGCCCAGCTTCTGTCCGCCACAATCCTGGTGGAGCACGGTTATTACGCCGACGCTGTACCCAGGCTGGAGAACCTGCTCGATGGGCGTGCAGAGATCGCGGGAGCCGCCTATGCGCTTCTGGCCAGAACCATCTGGGAGGGTCCGTCTCTTGGCCCGGAAGAGGTCAAGAAAGCTGAGGAATACCAGAAGAAGGCCGAGGAGCTGCTCCCCCGGACGGCGGAGGCGTACTACCTGCGGGCTATGGCCGCGTTGACCATTCTCGAAAAACTCGACCTTCTAAAACAAGCTCTGGATCTTGATCGTGACCATTACCCATCCCGCCGGCTGTTGGCCCTGACGTATTATGTCTCCAGGAAATATGAGCTTCTGAGTGAAGAAGCGCTCCTTATGACGCATTTGCGGCCGACAGACCCATTGGGCTGGTCTCTCCGCGCGGCCGCCTGCCGTGAACTCGGAAAGTGCGACGAAGCCATCTCATGGTATGATCGTGCCATTGGACTGGTGTCCAAAGACGATCCGCAGTATGCCGACTTGAACGCGCGCCGCTGTGATGTTCTCCTGCGAATGGGCCAGTATGAGCGGCTCCTTGCTGAAGTCCCCACGGGGATTGAAGATGCTTCACCCCTGCAATACCGCATCTTCTGTGCGCTGACCGCCCTGGGCAAATATGAGGAGGCAAGCGCTCTGTTCCGGTGTGTCAGTGACGCCAAGCTTCCTGCCGGCGCCAAATTCAAAGACTGGTACATCGATACCGAATTGAGAAGATGGTCCATGAAATACGCCTTTGATGCGATGGAGGCCGGCCGGTCGTGGCATCCGTCGGACAGCATACCCGAGGGACCTGCCTTCCTGGGCATGTTCGAAGCCGAAGAAATGTATCGCAGCCTCTTGGCCAAAGCTCGTCCTCTGATCCGAGATGGCTTCGCGGGCCGCTGGTCGCCTGACGGCACGAAGGTGGTCTTCAGCATGGGAACCCTTGGCAATAGCGGCGTGGCCATCTACGATCTCAAGACTCGCCAGACGGACCTGCTGATTGTCCCCGGTAAGAACCCGAGCTGGTCGCCTGACGGCGGGTATATTGCCTTTGCCCGCGACCGCACCGTCCTGAGCCTGTCGGAGTTTACCGGCGCCAAGCGGAGATATCTGCGTCGTTTTCCCTCGGATGCGGAAGTCTGGGTGATGAAGGCCGATGGCACAGACCCAAGGCACTTGGCGAGTACCGCCGACTGGCCTTCCTGGAGCGCTGATTCCAAGCATCTCTACTACCAGTTGAAGTACAAGGCGGTGCAGTCGATTTCCGTCGATGACATCCAGGCACGCCCCACGTCAGTCATTCCATCCAGGTCTCGTACCCACGCTGTGTCGCCGGACGGCAGGTATGTCGCTCATACGGAATCGGGATCCCTCCAAATCATGGATCTGGTCTCCCAGTCACAGGTCGCTGAATGGCTTCCCCCGCTGACCGTGTGGCCCAAGGACTGGTCCCCGGATGGACGCGAGATCAGTCTGGGAGGCGGTCTTGGCGGGGAAGTCCCTGCGGGCTTGTGGATCTATGATTTCGACAGGAAGGAGGCGGCGCAGGTCCTGAGCGGTCGCATCGGCACAGCTTTTTGGTCCCCGGACAAGACACGGCTGCTCATCGGTCTCAGCGAGCCATACTGCGAGATCTGGGTCGCAGATCTCGATCCGGGCCTCTCGACTGTCGAGGCCATGGGGCCTGCCCGGAACCTGGAGGAACACTGCCGAGAGGTCATCGATCTCTGTACACGTGAGTTGGCGGTCGACCCGAACCTGATGGATTCCCATCGAGATCGGCTCGTCTGCGCCCTCTGGATAGGCGACGACCGCGTCCCGCTCTACCTCCAGGAATTTGAACACACCATTGACCGAGTGCCTCTTCACCCATACTTCTGTGATCAAATCGCGGAGGTAATCCTCCTCGATCCTCCGCCGGTCCGCGACCGGCTAGGCCCGATGGCTCTGCTGTGCGCCCGCAAAGCCGCCGAGAAGGATGCGGGCTACGCAAGGGCCCTGGCTCCCCTATTCCTCAAGGCAGGGCAATCCGAGGAAGCCGCCCGTCTGTGGCAGATAGGAAAGACTACAGGAAACTTCCTGGTGAACGGCGGCTTCGAGGACGGTGACAGGCGCCCCTGGGAGACTCTTGGGCAGATGGATCTCGAGGTGGTGACGGAATTGCATGGGGCCACCGTGCCGGAAAAGCCAGTCGAGGGCCAATACTGTCTCTATGCGGATGTAGCCCACGCCGCCGCCTATTTCTATTCTGCTGCTATCTGCCCCGTCGGAGCGGTCTTTGAAGCAGGCAAGAAGTACACGATCTCCGCTTTCCTCAAGGCCAGGAAAGGCAAGCTGGACGTCTGTTTGAAGCCGGAACGCAACACACCCCCGTGGCCGGAATTTGGTCAGAAGACGATCACCATAACCGATACATGGGCGGAATACTACGTGACGACCCCTGTCTTCGCCGAGGACGTCGTCCCAGCGCATTTCGCCTTCCTCGTCGGCACAGCCCAGGGTGGCCTCTGGATCGACGATGTGCGGTTCTACGAAGGCGACTACGTCCCGATGGTTACAGAAAAGTGATCCCGGCCGGCTGCGTGTTTTCGTCTGTTGCTCGATTGCCCGGGTATTGAGGCCCATTGACCTGAACGAAGTCCGGTTCTTTGAAGGGCGAAAGCCCTGAGACGATTGGATTACTTAGATACTTGATCGAGCTCTACGAAGCCTGGAGCAAGCTGGAAAAGGCTCATGAGTGGCGGGCAAAACTGCCGCAAACAGGAGTTTTAGAGGAGGGACGTGGTGCCATGCAAAGGACCGGTAGAAGGGCCGCTTTTCACGAGGAGTGTCAACTGCAGACGGCCAATTCCTCCAGGTCCAGCTCCATCAGATGCTCGAGGTAGGCGTTCAGCTCTTCCTCGGTGAACGTGGCGAGAAATTCCGGCTTGGCGGTTCTGTTGATTTTGCAAATGTAGTCAATCAACTCCCTTTTGGTCATACATCAACTTCCTTCAAAACGTCTCAGAATCTTTGACAACCTACCGAATATCGACAGGGCATACATTTTTTCTTGAGTCAAGCAAGAGCCGGCCGAATCCACGCCCCATAACCCAACCCCCCACATAACGGAGTCACTCTTGTATGGACCACCACATATAGAACAAGCGAGAAGATGGGTTTCATCGCTTTTGTTACTGTCCAATAAAATCAAATTCGCTGTGAGCGAATCCAGAGTAAAAAAAGTGCGAAATTTTCCAATTTGCTGTCAACGGTCAAAAAGGATGGCTTTCCGCCGGAGTATGAAACCACCGGCTGTCGCTGGTAATGAGTCAAACGGGATATTTCTGGAAAAAGCCCGATCAATTTGATATAATTTTTCACGAGAGAATTGGTTTTTGCCGGGTATTGGGCTGGAGGAAATATGAGAAGGTTGAGAAGGGCGAGTCAGAGGCAAGCTAAGAAGTATGACAGGCTCAGGCGACGGGCGATCGCGGCGGGGACGGCAGCGGTCCTTGCGCTTGGGGCGGGTGTGAATCTGAGCAAGGCGCTTGGCGCGCCGAAGCCGGACGGACACCAGCTTCCCGTCAGTCAGGATGCCGATTCAGATTTGCTTTCCAGTGCGGAAGAAATCGCCATTGGATATCTACCCTTCAATTCCGACCAGAATCGCAATACGGTCTTCGACGGCGTGGAGTTGGCCCGGCACGGTGCTGGTTTGATCGGCAAGCTGCCTGTTTACATTCCGGGGACAATGATGCCGATACCATACGGGCCTTATAAGGTACGCCGAGAGATGTTTGGCTCCGAGCTGTGCGATATCTGCGGCCAGAAGGTCAACATGGGCGGCATCGATATTTTCAATCCTCGGGTCGAATTGCAGTATCCGGACCCCAATGACCCTCTGGATGGGGCGGTTTTGCCCGATCTGGCGTTGCACTACATGGAGCACGGCTCGTTCGACTGCTTCGGCGACGTCCATCATGGCAGGATCGATGTTGCCCGATTGCTGCGGGTGGTCGAGATGCGGTATCCCCAGGATCCGAACGACCATCGGCTGCCGCTGGACGGCGCCGACCTCGATGGAGATTTGTTGAAGGACGCCGAAGAGTTGGTCGCGGGCTACAACCTGTACAACGCCGACCAGGACGACGACCTGACCGCCGACGGCATAGAGCTTGCCGGGCAATGTGCAGAGGTAATAGATGCTCTGCCGGTCTTTGACCCGAACGGGCCTGAAGTGCAGGCATTGTACAAGGTGAGCTTCATGCAGCGAGGTCTCGAATACTGTGATATATGCGGTACGACGGTCAACATGGGATACTGGCAGGTCGTGAATCTCAAGCTCAAGCTATCCATCGACGTGCCCGTTCTGGCGCTGCATTATATAGGGCATGGCTCGTTCAGCTATGCCGGCGACGTTCACGGAAAGGGCAGAATGGATGTGGCCCTGTTAGTCAGGATTCTGGAGATGCCCCGGCGGTGCGGCGATATGGGGACGATTTATCTGCCAACGGACCTCAACAGGGACTGCCGGGTGGATTCCGCCGATTTTCTTGAATTCGTCGAGCGGTGGCTCCAGGACACCGAGACAAGCCGGGGCCAGTGAGATGAGCGAGCACTGCTGTAGCGGCGATCCGCGTCCCGATTCATCCGAATTTCAAAGCTGTCTTGCGGCCCTCAAGAACATCGATTTCGAGTTAGCCTATCTTGCCCTGCTGACGTGCGAAGGACTCAAGCCTTTAAGCCGATGGGAAAAACCTTTGGACAACGGCGGGCTTGGGCTGTTGCGGCGAATGGGCCTGCTGACCAGACAAGTCCGGCGAACGGTTAGAACCGGCCAGACTGTTATTGAGACGATTTTCAGTCGGACGCCGGCCTACATTCAGTTGTACGAACGCTGCTTCAGCGAGACCCCGATAGACAAATCGGCCCGAACACAACGGATCGAGGGTTTTCTCTTCGGTTATCCAGCCTGTTGTATAGAGCAGTATATCCGCAAACCGTACGCTCCGAATAACCTGACGGACGAGGAGCAGAAAGTCCTGTTTCACTGGGCGTGCAGAGGCTGCAAAATCGCTCCCTTATTGGTGCATTCCTACGCGAGCGTATATGCGTTGATCAATAATTGCTGAGCATTAATTTAGGTTCGGTGGTACCGCCCAAACTACTGAAAAACTGCTCCGGCGTACGGAAAAAGGCTTGACCACTAAGAGCAGCCGGATTATTATTTGCCCCAAGCTTTATGGAAGTGGAACAAGTGGCATTAACCTGTTTAGTTAGGGGGCAAATTGGTGGAACAGCAGGAAAGAAGCAGATAGCGTTCTACCCGCTACTTTGAGTAGTACCCGTATTCTTTTCCCATATTTAGGAAGGAGCCTGAGAGGATGGCAGATTCGCAGAATAGCTGTCCGCACAGCCAGCCAGATCCGAAGAATCATCAGGATAAATCCGGTACCTCCGAGGATGAAATAAATCTGATCGATTATTTCGCGGTACTATGGAGGCGTAAGTACTTCATCGTGCTTGGTACGGCACTGCCCACACTGGTTGTTGGTTTGGCCCTATTCTTCTCGCCGTGCGATTACAAGGTGACTTACTCTTACGACCTCGGACTGGACGAAAAGGACTGCAAAGTGTTGCTCGACCAGTTCTATGGCGCCGAGAATGGGGAAGTGCTTGCTGCCAAGCTGAAGGAGGCCGGATTTGATGAGTACGCGATGGCAATGTCCAATGCAGGTATTAAGCTGGAAGTCTCAGGCACGTTTCTGATAATGACTGTGGTGGGCAGTTCGCCTGGCGATGTACAGAAAATATCTTCTGTTGCGAGAAACAACTTCGAAGAGGTTCTTCCAATGTACTCTGTGAGGAAGAAATTGGGCAGTGCTATTGCCGAATTCAGGATGAAAATGGCCGGCATTGAGGAAAGCAAGTTCGATCTGGAACTTGAACTGGAAAGGAAAAAGGCGGTACTGGCAAAATTGAAAAACCTGGAGTCTGAAGGGTCAAACAAAATCTCCGACAATATCATCCTGCAATTCGAGGACGTACGCCAAAACAGTGAATATCTGCCTCTGGCTTACCAGATACGGGCCTGTGATGCGAACATAGTTAACATCGAAGAAACCATCAGGGCGAATCAGAAGATATACGAACACTACGAGACTTTGCAAAGTCTGAACGAGAGGTTGTTAGGGGAGGTAAATAACAAGGCGGCTTCGTACTTTACCTTGGGGGAGTTTCGCTCGTTTCTGGCTAATGTAAAGGGCGACTATGAAGACGGAGGGGCGGCAGGCAATTTGAAGGCGTATATCAAAAGAATAGAAAGCACGATGGCGACAACGAGTCCGGTTGTGGGTAAACCCAGTGTATATCCTGTGTCGAAAGGTACCGGCAGAAAGACCGGAACCGTATTTGCGGTGTTACTAATAGCGACCATACTTGCAGCTTTCTTGCTGGAAAACATCCCAAAGAAACAAGCTCAAGCTGCGTGAAAGCTTTTCTTGATGGAAAGTTGACTGATCGTTTCTGTTAACCTGTTGACGAGGACGGGACTTTCGAGATTGCGGTTGCTTTTGCTCGGCGTGTTTCTTGCAGAAGCGTTCGACTGCAACCCACGGGGACGGAGTCTAGGCAGAATTACCCTCTCGGGCAAATCAGGAGAAATCGATTGCGAATCAGACGGCGGGGGATAAGAACGCCGAATTTTTTCAGCGCCGTGCGGTGCATGTTGTCTCTACCGCGCTGATTCCCGTGGAAAGAGGCACGTCCCGTATCGGTTTCTCATAGCAAACTGAAAGAAAGGAGATGGAATGCGCGTATTGGTTACGGGTGGATGCGGTTTCCTGGGGTCACATGTGTGCGAGTATTATGTTGAGAAAGGCCATGAGGTTGTCTCTTATGACAACATGACCAAACATGAGCTGAAGAGGACTGGGTTTGCCGCTGATCTGGCGCGCGATTACAACTGGAACTATCTCAGGAGTCTTGGCGTCAAGATGGTCAAGGCCGATATCAGAGACTTTGAAGAACTCCTCGACAATTCCCAGGGTTGTGACTATCTCGTTCACACCGCAGCCCAACCGGCTATGACCATTAGCTGGGAAGATCCGAGACTGGACATAACCACGAATGTTCTTGGCACATTCAATGTTCTGGAAGTCGCACGAAAGCTGAAAATTCCCATGGCGAGCTGTGCGACCGTTCATGTGTACGGCAACAAAATTAATGACTCGTTGACAGAAAAGGGTAATCGTTACATCAGGGACCCGGAAGGAATAGACGAGTCACATCCCACCCTGGAGGGTTCTCTTACGCCGTTACATGCTTCCAAAGGAGCAGGCGATATTTATGTTAAGACCTATATTGACACGTATAAACTCGAAGCGGCGAGTTTCCGTCTTACGGGCATATATGGCGCACGACAATTCGGAGGCGAGGATCATGGGTGGGTGGCCAATTTTGCGATTCGGACGGTTATGGGGTGGCCCATAACAATCTTCGGAACCGGCCGACAGGTCAGGGACATCATCTATGTCACCGACGTATGTGAGGCGTTCGATGCGTTCTATAGGCACAGGAAACCGGGAATTTATAACATAGGGGGCTCGCGACAGACCATGATATCCCTTCTCGATTGTATCGATATCCTGGAACAGATTGAGGGCAAAAGGCCGCAAGTCAAGTTTGCTTCCGACAGACCGTCTGATTTGAGGTACTTTGTTTGCGATATAACCAGGGCTCGCTGTCGGTTGCAGTGGAGTCCCAAGGTCATGCCCGAAGAAGGAATTCGGCTTCTAATGGACTGGATTCGGGAAAACAAAGATATTTTCGATAATAAGGAGAAATGAGACACCATGAAAGTGCTGGTTTTGGCGGGAGGCCGTGGGAAGCGCTTGGACAAGCTCTCGGCCGACAGAAATAAATGTATGATTCCCGTTAACGGCAGAGCCGCCATTGAATACAGCTTCGAGTGTGCGGCATCTACCGACATAAGCGAGATGGTTGTCGTCGTGGGGTACAGGGCTGAGGAGATAATAAATACGTATGGAAACAGTTACGGCGGCAAATCCATCAAATATGTAATCCAGACGGAAGCAAAAGGGTTGGTTCATGCCATTGAGTGCGCAAAGGAAACCGTCGGTAAAGAAGATTTTATGCTGATGTTAGGCGACGAAGTGATGGTCGGCTCGCGACACCAGGAAATGATAGACCTTTTTGAGAAAGAGAATCTTTTTGGAATTTGCGGTGTTGTCAGGGTTGATGATACGAATCTGATAAAGAAAACGTATTCGATTATTCAGTCGCGGGACGGCCTGATATATCGGTTGATAGAAAAGCCTTCGAAGCCCATGAACGACATTATGGGGACGGGCAACTGCATATTCAGATACGAGATTTTCGAGTACATTGATCAAACTCCCCTTAACCAGAAACGAGGGGAAAAGGAGCTTCCTGATTTAATCCAGTGTGTCATAGATGAAGGTCACGCGGTGAGGTCTTTCATGATATGCGATAGATATTTTAACATGAATTCCAGCAAAGAGCTGGAGGAAATGAACTCTTATTTCTCGCATCTGTAAGAACGTCATGAAAGTCTGCATAGTCACCGATTATCTTCCGGGGTATCATAAACTGTGGAGCGGGGCCGAGCTGATAGCTGTTACACTCGGGCAGATGTTGAGGGACAGCCGATGTGAAGTGTTCTTCCTGACGACCCCATGGGATTTTCCTGACGCCGACGATCATACGACGATATATCCGGTCCATACGCCGGCCAAGCGTCTTGGTGCCCTGGCAAGAAATTTTCCCATAGATATATGGGCTTTCCGGGACATTTGCAGGAGATTGAAACAAGCAAGGCCGGACGTCGTACATATTAACGCCAAGTACTTGTTTCTACCGACGGTCAGGGCGTGTTTGCGATTGAAAATCCCGGTTGTTTTTACCGTGCCCGACTATTTTATCTTCTGCCCAACGACCTTCATTCGCAAGCCGGACGGCAGTAATTGTACGGCCTACCACGGCGCACATTGCTGCGACTGCCTGGATATTCTCGGTAACGGACCCGTCAAGAAACTCGTTCGGTATATTCCTAAATTTGTTCTAAGAACGCTGCTGGCCCTCCGGGCAAGGCAGTTCAATCGCCTTCTCCCGAAGCTTAGCGCGTATGTCACTCTGACCCGCATCTCCAGGAACCGGCTGATTGAATACGGCATACCTGCCGAGAAGATTCGTGTCATATACCACTACAAGCTGGCTGCACCGGGGCAAACCAACGTGAAGGTGGACAAGCCCGCCGCCGTATTTGCCGGTTGGTTGTCCGAAGAAAACGGTACGGACGTATTGATAGAGGCGTTCGCCCGGATGGCGAAGGTTGTAGATCGTGCGAGCTTGTATCTTATCGGCACGGGGGCCGAGGGGTTCGTAGATAAAATTAAACGCCGTATAGCGGACTGTGGCATCACGAACAGGGTGATTTTCCTCGGCAAGAAAGCAAACCCGGAAGTTTTATCAATCATATCCCAGTGCGACGTCGTTATCGTTCCTCATCAGTGGCCCAAGGAGTTCGGGCCGGTTATCCTGTTGGAGGCATTGGCGCTGGGCAAGCCGGTTGTGACGAGCCGAATAGGGGCGACCGAGGAGTTTGTCGAAGACGGTGAAAACGGATTCCTCGTAACCGATTACAGCAAGCCCGATACATTCGCTGAGAAACTCACGGCATTGCTCTCGAATCCGGATGTTGCAAAGAAAATGGGTGAAAAGGGCGGCAGATCGCCGGCTTTTCTAAAAGACGATTCGACGGCGAAAGAGATGATCGAGCTTTATCAGACGCTCATCATTCGGGAAGCAACAAGTGGTTAAAATCCAGCATAAGGGGGCTAAAACTTACAGAGAATTGGTATCTTGTGTTGTTGAGAGCCTGGGATTCAAGCCGCTTTTGAAAGACTCGAAAAGAATCCTTATCAAGCCGAATCTCGTGACGGCCAAAACCGCCTCCGAAGGAGTCACCACGGACATAGAGTTGATCAGGCATCTGGTTGAGGCGATACGCCGGATTTCGAATGCCGAGATCGTTGTGGGCGAGAGTTCCCTGCTGGATACCGAAGACGTGTTTAAGTATCTGAATGTGTGTGCGCTGGAGGAGTTTGGATGCAAAGTTGAGAATTTCGACAAGGGCGACTGGGTGGAAGTCCGATCTCCTTTTTCTCTGTTGTTCAAGAATTTTTTGATTCCCAGGACTGCGTATGAAAGTGATGTTATAATCAATTTGGCCAAAATGAAGACGCATGAGCTGACCGGCGTGACGCTTGGAATCAAAAATTTCTTTGGGCTGCTTTCGGGCGGCGGCAGGAAGTATGCCCACATGACCGAGATCAACAAGGGTATAGTTGATGTTTACTCGTATTTTGAGCGGAATAAAACCGTCGTATCCATCATAGATGCTCTGGTCGCCCTTTCGGGCAGGTCGGGTCCCATCGTGGGAACCCCGGTGAAATTGGATTGCCTGGTTGCCGGGGCGAATACCGTTCTTTGCGACGCCGCCGCAGTGCGCATAATGGGCGCCGAGCCTGTGCAAATTGAGCATATAAGAATTGCCGCGGAGGTTCTGGGTGTCGATGTTCACGGAATGCAGATGGATGGAGACATTTCAAGGGCGGAGTTTGAGCTGCCTCTTATAACGGACAGAAAGTTATTCAATGCGGGCGTATGGCTTCTCAGGAAAGTCTTTTACAAGTATCCCGTTCAAAAGGATCCGCAGTTGTGCACCTCTTGTCGCAGATGTGAGAATCTCTGTCCGAGGGATCTGGTAACAATCAAGAATAGCACGTTTGGATATGCGTCTTCGGATTGCGTCCACTGTCTTTGCTGCGTTGAGGCCTGCAATACGGGGGCGATTACGTATAAGATCAGAAATGAATTTCTGTTTCTGCTCCTTCGAGGTTGCTGGAGAGTTTTGAAGGCCTTAAGAAAGTACAAAAACAAGTTTTTCGTTAGGCGGTAGTCAAAATGCAATATGATGTGAATTCTGTCAACAGAATGATTATGGGCACGGGCTATCTTTATAAAAACAAGCTCATAAGAGTCTTCAACAACCACCAGCACGTTCTACAGTTGCTGAGAATGGGGAAGTTCAGAAGAGCGTTGAATCTGATGAATACGATTTATTTTGTTCCCGGCGGCGAAGGCGCTATGTCACTGGCATATAAACTGGGACTCAGTAAACTGATCACGACGTATCCGCAGTTGGCGCCCATTCCAAGGTATATCGAAATAGAGGTTACAACCGTCTGTGACAAGAAGTGTATCTTTTGCGAGCACACTCACTGGGAAAAAGGCAGTCAGGAGATCCGGCACCTCAAATTCGACGAGTTCAAGAACATTGCCGATCAGTTGCCGAACGTCAGATGGGTGAATTTGACGGGCGAAGGCTCGGCGTTTCTGAACAAGGATTACTTCAAGATGCTGCGCTACCTGAGGCAAAAGTATGACACGTCCTTGTATCTGGTGGACCATTTGAGCGATCTGGACGAGAATGATCTGGACGAGCTTATCGAGCTGGTGGACGGGATCTACGTTTCAATCGACGGCGCCACCAAAGAGACTTACGAGAAGATAAAGGTCGGCTGCTCCTTTGAAAAAGTGATCAACAACTTCAAGTATATCATCAACAAGAAAAGGCAGTTAAAGCGGTACAAGCCCGACTTGAACATAAGGTACGTAATCATCAAGGACAATATAGAAGAAGTTCCCATGTTTATCGATCTGATCAATTCGATCGCGACCCGCAAAGACATCGACGTGGGGATGATTAACTTTACCGGCCTGCTGTATTTCGATGCGATCAAAGAATGGTATGCCGACAAGTTTCCGGAGGAGATAGTCCGGGAAATCAAGAAAAGGATATATGACGGGGTCTTTTACAGATTTGAGCACTGCATAGACGACCTGAATCCGCCGCCGCACAAATGTTTCTACTGGATGGAGCCTTATATCATGATGGGCGGGTATGTTCTGCCTTGCTGTTCTGTTCTAATGAGCAACAAGCGTCCTTTCCTGAGACAGTATGCTTTCGGCAACGTGTTCGAGCAGGATTTTAAGGATATTTGGAACTCTCCGAGGTACAAGACCTTCAGGAAAACCATCACCAATCCCAACGCCCCGGTCCCCATACTGTGCGCCGGCTGCAGGGGTTTCAATACGAAACCTCGCATCAAACAGCATGGAATCGCGAAGGACATTTAGGTGCTCAGGAGGAACCTCATCTACACATTTTCGGGTGAAGCGGTTTCCAAGACGCTGATTTTTGTCGTTTTCATCCACCTCGCAAAAATCCTCGGCCCGCTTGACTACGGATACTTCAATCTCGCACTTACATTTTATCTGATGGGACGGACCATCTCACATAACTCTCTGGATATGCACGGCGTGAGACTGCTTTCGCCGCTGAAGGAGAGAGTTGAGATTAATCGGGTGCTGTCCGATGTCAATGCGGTTCGCCTGGTATTTGCCCTGGTCATCAGTCTGTTGGCCATAACGGCCGTATTTGTTTTGTACCGGGATTTCCGAGTCCGGTGGATTTGCATCGGCTTTTCGATCTGCTTCATTGCTTCAACCTTTTTGAGCGAATGGTTTTTTAATGGTTTGCAGCGGATGTTCTATTCGGCTCTGTCGCAGGTGGGGATATGGAGTGTGTTTCTGATTTCCGTATTTCTGCTGCCGAAAAAGGTCCTTTATTTATCTCTTCCCCTGGCCTTTTTCTCGTCGATCATGCTTGTGGCCGTGGTCATGAACCTGTTTATTCTGAAATTGGCGGGAAAGTTCAGGTATAATTTCGACTTCAGGCAGATGAAGTCGTTGTTTGTCGATACGGGTTATATCAACCTTGTGAATATCTTCGGGTATTTGAATACTACCATAGGGGTTTTCATTCTAAGCTTCTCCGATGATTCGTCTGCGTTAGGGTACTACTCAGTTGCACTTCAGATTTGTTCCATGTTTATTTTGGCGGGAAGCCTTATCTATCGAGTGACGCTGCCGCATCTTAATCGCATTTACCAGGTATCGGAAAATGATTTCTCGAGCAAAGTCGTATTCATAACCAAGTATCTCGGCTTTGTTGCCGTTCTTATAGTGTTTTATTTGATATCATACAGCGGGATATTTATAGAGAGTTTCCTGGGAGAAAGATATCTGGAGGTAGTTCCAATAATTAGAGTACTTTGTCTAATTATATTTTTTGCGTATTGCATTATGGGTTTTTTCCAGGGCCTGTTTATCTTGGGCAAAGACAAATTGTTGATGAACATTCATTTATTCCTGTTGATTCTCTCTTTTGTATTAGGTGTGCTCTCCTTCAAATATTTTGGGCTGTTGGGCATGACTGTTGGGCTGGTCATTTCTTACTTTATAGGATTTGTTGTTTTCATAGTAAGCTTTTACAAACTACATCCATTTGAATACCGTCACATTATGAAAGAGCTGTTGTTGGGAGGTCTTTTGATTTCTTCCCTGTATGGTCTTTTTGATGGTGACATTCCCATTGTATTTGCTGTTGTTTTTCCGCTCGGCTACTTTGTTCTGTGCGTTATTTTCAAGACAATTAACTTGTCCGATATACGCATAATATTCCGGAAATAGCATTTCGAGGGGTCGATGTGAAATATCGCAGTACGGTTATGGTTAAACGGAAGATGAAAATGCTTTAAGGCAAATGTATGCGAATCCTTTTCATTTATCCGGCGGATAGTTTTACGGGCAGAAACAGATTCCATGGAGGGATTGCACAATTATCCGCCTGTCTGAAAAAAGCCGGCTTTGATGTCAGTTTGCTTCTCATTTCAGATGAGTCGATTCCCGCCCGCCAATTTCTGGAAAGCGTTGCCCAGGCAAAGGCGGACATGCTCGCCTATTCCTCGATAACGACGCAGTATCCTGCGATTAAGAGACTTAGCGAGCAAACAAAGAAACTGAACCTCTTCACGGTTTACGGCGGTATCCACCCCACGATATGTCCCGAGGAAGCGGTCCATACCGACGGGATAGATGCTATTTGCCGTGGAGAAGGCGACGAGGCATTCGTGGAGTTTTCCGCCGCCTTCAGGGATGGAAAGGATATCACCTCCGTCAGGAATTTCTGGGTGAAGAAGAATGGTAGGGTCCATGAAAACCCGCTTCGTCCTCTGTTGGCCGATCTGGATGAATTGCCCTTTCCGGACTTTGACCTGTTTCACTACGAAAAGCTCGATGAGTATGTCTATCTGAAGTCGGCGTTTGTAATGTGCTCCAGGGGTTGTCCCTTCAATTGCAGTTATTGCTGCAATCATCAGTTAAGGCAATTATACCCCAATACGAAGGACTACCTCAGATACCGCAGCGTCGAAAGCGTTATCAGCGAAATAGAATTTTTGTTGTCAAAATACCCCGGCATCGAGAAGGTCAGATTCGGGGGCGATACTCTTGCTCACGACAAAGATTGGTTCCGGGAATTGATGGAACAATATAAGAAGAGGGTCAATCTTCCTTTCTCGACCAATGACAGGGTCAACAATATTACTAAAGAGACCGTCGCATTGTACAAAGATGCGGGATGTTTTTACATTGATGTGGGCATAGAAAACGGGAATGACTACATCAGAAACGAACTCTTCAACAGGCATATAACGAAAGAAAAAATGATAGATGCGTTTCAATTATTGCGAAAAAACGGGATTAAGACAGGGGCTTTTAATATCATCGGTTCGCCCGACGAAACGATCTCTACTATTCTTGAGACAATAAAATTGAATGCTGTTTGCAAGCCGACTTCCTGTATAAAGTCTTATCTTTTCCCATTTCCCGCTTCAAAGATGCGGAGCATATGCGATGAACGGGGACTGGAGGTATTAGAGCTTCCGAAGAGCTATGCTGAACGCCCCGCCATTGTATTGAAAACGGCCTCACGGGATCAGCTAATATTTGGCTTCAACTATTTTCGTATATTGATGAGAGTTTACGGTCTATTCTTTCTGCTTCCGGACAGGCTTAAAGAAGGAACGACAGCCTTTTTTGACAAATTGATCTGTTCACCGTATTTCCCATATAAATTTTTCAATATCATTTATATTAACAAACCGGCGGTGTACTTTAATAGATTTCCGAGACTGGTGGGTATTGCCAAGAGAATATACAGAAAATATAAAGTGTTGTTCAATAAAACAAAATAATATGAAATTAACAGACATTATGAGAGGCAAATGGGCTTGCTCACAGGAGCCGATACTGGGGCCTGGAGCAGGCAGGGCGTGGGACAATTTGTCTGTATTTACACCCGGCGTATTTGCGATGGATGCAAAGGATGGGGACGGCCGATACGGCATGTTCTATGTTGGTTTGTCGCGAGGTTCCGGCAGTTGGGGAATCGGGTATGCCCAGTCGAGCGATCTATACACGTGGAAGAAACACGAATCGAATCCTTTGATCATTTATGAAGATGAAAACGACTATTACGGTTTCGATTCGCCGTGTGTGATCAAAAAAGAAGACAAGTACCACCTTTTTTGCGAAGAGAAGAAGTTCAGGAAGAATTTAAAAACCAGGGTCAAATACATGCTTCCGGTGGTTATGCGCAATTATCTGAAAAGATTCTACCGGCGGCCGGAAGAAGTGGGGCGCTTGCCGTTGTCTGTCAGGCACGCGGAGGACAGATATTTTGTCAGGTTTGTCTCGGACGATCTGTTTATCTGGAATCTGCACGAGAGGGAAGTGTGCCTTGAAAAGAGTGAGCATGGACAATTTGACTGTAAGGGTCTGTTTTCGCCTCAGGTTCACGAATTCGACGGAAAATACTACATGTTTTACGGCGGGTCCGACGGGGATGTAACTTCGACGGGGCTGGCGATGTCGGACGACCTGGCGAACTGGCATAGATCGGAATTGTCACCTGTTCTGAGGCCAGGCGAGAAAGGTGACTGGGACCAGAATAACGCCTTGATCGTGAGTATATTGAAGGTTGAAGACGGATATTGCGGCTTTTATGAGGGTGAAGACGAAAATAATACGTACAGGATAGGCCTGGCGTATTCGTATGACCTGAAACGCTGGGAGAAATTCGAAGCAAACCCAGTCATACAAACCGGCGGCAGGGGGCATTTCAGCGAGCGAATGGCGTGCTCGCCACACGTGTTCTCGGAGAACGGGGAAATATTATTGTTCTATACCGGTCACGGCTGTGATATGCGGGGCTGTTGTGGAGTCGCGAGATTTGAAGGAAATTAGAGAACAAAGAAAAAACAGCAGTAACGCTTTTTCCTTTCTGATGTTCAGTTTGTTGATGGGGTGTAAATATGCATTGAGAGCTTTCTCGCATCCGTTTTTGAAGGAAGGTTTAAAGCGGCTTGTTACCCCTATAAACATGTCGCGATGCTTTGAGCTGCCTAATGCTTTTAACGAGCTTGGGTTTGTGGATGGTCAGAGCTATTCTGTACTGGACCTGTCGAGTCCCAAGCTTCTGTCTTTCTATATCGCGAAGAAAACAAATTCGAGAGTTGTTGCCACCGATATTGCCCGGAAGGAGCTTGTCGCGTGGAGAACACTATGGGACATTATAGACAAGAAAAGAACTTTCATCTCTTCGGAAAAGCTGGATATCATGGTTTTGGATGGAAGGCACATGCCGTACGAAGACGAAACTTTTGATAGAGCGGTATGCGTTTCCGTGCTGGAACACATTGACGCCGGTGGGGACACTGTTACGATCAAAGAATTAGCGAGAGTCCTTAAAAAGGGGGGTATCCTTGTGTTGACGCTTCCTTATTCATGGAAATACCATGAAGAATACAAGGATCACGATGTGTACGGGCTGTACGGCTCATCATCAGAAAGGTTCTTCTGGTCTCGTTACTATGATGATCAGAGTCTGTTTAAAAGGTTGATAGAGCCCTCCGGCCTTGAATTGGTCAGAAAGCAATATGTTGCTGAAAAGCCAATATCATTTTGCAAGCTGGATGAAAAATTGGCGCCTTATTCGTACCTCTTTTTTCCGCTGTTTCCGCTTATTACACGAGCAACCATGCGTATTACAGAACAGCCTCGTCCCGATGATTATAGAAAGGTAAGCATTGTCAGTTTAACGCTGGCAAAGCGTGAACAATGAAACAGTTATTCAGAAAAATCAAGAATCATTTTGGGCTTGACGCCCCTGGAGATATTTACTTCAGATATTTGATTCGGCCCAAAAGAGCCTATAACATTCTGAAATATGTTCTCTACAGAAACAGGAAGCTGGTGAAACTTCCCTATCTGCCGATGACGCTGATGGTCGAAGTGAGCACCCAATGCAATCTGCAATGTCCCGGCTGTGAAAGGCAGCTTTACCAGTCTGACTCGAATATCGGAGGTATCCCCAGGGAGACTGTGACATTGGAAAAGGTCAAAAGGCTGAGAAGGATACTGCCTTATATATATAGCACATACTTTGTAGGAGGGCTGGGTGAGCCGTTGCTGAATAAGGAGTTCTGGGATATTCACAGATTTTTCAAGGGTTTCAGGATGATGACGGGCTACGTCTCCAACGGCATGCTGATAACCGAAGAGATGGTCCAAAGAACAATTGAGGAGGACGTTAACAGGGTTCTGATATCCATAGACAGTTGCGTGAAAGAAAAATATGAGAGGATCAAGAAAAACGCCAGCTTCGAAAAGGCGGTCAAGATCGTCGAGATGTTTGCCGGCTACAAAAAGCGATTGGCGGCGAACAGGTTTCAAATAGGATTAAACTATATACTCAGGTCGGACAATTACGATGAAGTGTCTGACTATCTGGACTTTGCTCACTCTTTAGGGGTGGAGTATATCATGTTTACTTCATTCATCACCCATATTGAGCAGGAAAAGGAGAGGTCGTTTTTTCTGGTGGATGATGCCGTGAAAGAGGAATTATTGAGGAAGGCCGGAGAAAAAGCGAAACAGCTCGGAATAAGTATCCGGCTGCCCAAGATTGCCCCCTCTCCGGGTTGCATGTGTCATTGGCTGTGGCATGGAGTGTGCGTTTTCTATAACGGCGATGTCTGTGCTTGTCCTTTCTTTCGAACGGAGCGGGAATTTTATTATCATACCACCGACGACCAAAGGCTTATTTACGACAAGAGGAATTGCAAAGATACCATATTGGGTAATTATCTGAATGATTCCTTCTTTTCGGAAATATGGAACGGTTCCAAAGCCCGTGCGATGCGAGAAGCGGAATTAAGTGGGGACCATGGTTTGAATCCGTGTGGGAGTTGTTATTACAAACATGATCTCCACTAAGAGCAATCTTCTCGCCCTAAGGGACAATTTCACTCTCAAGCCCTGGCATGTTATTGTAGGGGCGTTGTTGCTTTTTGCATTGACTTTTGCGATTGAGAATCGTTTTGTCATTACCCCGAGATACGCCGTCATTCTCCCGTTCTTGGGGCTGGTATCTGTTGTCGCAGTCGAAGCCGCACGCATCAATGTCGGAAGGCTCGCAACTCGAATCCGGTGGCTGGGAATAATACTGCCCCTGCTTCTGCTCGTTGCCGGGACGATCATTGGAATATACAACATTAATGATACATATTGGCTCTACTTTGCGGGTGATTTTTATATACTTGCGCAGTTTGTCATCATTGGGCTCATCTTTTCTCTTAGGAACGTACAAAAATATTCTGACCGAATATTCTGGGGTTATTTTGTCGCAACGATTATTACCTCCCTGGCGAGGTTCTACTTTAGTTACACCAAACATTATGCCGCGGTCGGCAGATTTATACCGTTTGATATTCTGTTTGTCATAACGTGTGCGTGGTTTGCTTTCTATCGTCTTCGGCTTTTCCCGTTGATCCTACTTGTTGGACTGTTCACCTCTTATGCGACATCAGGAACCCGGCTCGGGCTCTCCCTGTCGGTATTGATGATCTGTCTGATCATTTACACCGCTCGCAAAAGGATATTTTCGGGCAATAGAAAAGCCGTGGTGGTGATCATTTCATTGCTCATCCTGGCGGCGGTCGTATGGATAAAGGCTCCGAGAATAGCTTCTTTAAGGACGATCTCCAGGATTACGGGGACTTTTGAGGAAAAAGACTATGAGTTAGTGGGGATCAAATCTCGATTTAAAGAAGCCAAAACGGTGATCGAGCAGCTCATAACCAAGCCGTACTTAAATATTATTTTCGGCATGGGGCACGGGGCGCTATACCAGGGATACGTGGCGTGGGATATGGAGGTCAATCGGACTGAAAAGGGGACACATGCCATACATATAACACCCGTGACGTTTCTCTTTCGTTATGGTCTCTTCGGTTTGGCCTGGTACATGTTGATTCTTTTCTATGCAATTTCAAAAGCCCAAAGGATTGTATTATTGCAAGAGGGCGAAACGGTTAATGATGGCATGGCGATAAGTAATCTGTACCTGTGTGCGATGTTGCTCAGTTCCATTATTGGCGCGAACAATTTTATTTATATGGATATACCCATTATGTTGTATTTGACCGCCAACTATGAAAAAGCTCATCGCAACAAACTCCAGGAATGGAGGGGCGGGTATTAGCGGCACGTTATCAGCCGGCGTCTCGATTTGCCCATGCAAGTTGAAAGACTTATGTTGACGGCTGAGCCATACGCCTGAATTATGATTAGAATATCGGCGTTTCGGATAACGCAGAGAAAAAACAGGGTAGTGGCTCTGATTACCCACTATTCCCTCAAGACGTTATATCTGCTGTGTAGCGTTATGACTTTGCGGTTTTTCTCCGGCCGAAAGCCTGCTCCTCTGGATGTGAACTGTATTCGCAGCGTTCTGATTATCCGGGCCGACGGCCTTGGTGATTTAGTCATGACCACGCCTTTGTTGGCGAAACTGAGGCAGATTTTCCCGAATTCCCGCATCGCGCTTCTGGCGGCCAGCGCTTCGAAGGAGCTGGTTGAGGTAATGCCGGTTTTTGACAAAGTATTCTATTTTGATCTTCCGTGGTTCTTTAAAGGTTGGAAACGGTGGTTGAGAAAGCTGTTCAGGTTCATATCGGAAATGCGGAAAGAGCGATTTGACCTGACTGTGGATGTTCGCGGTGACTTTCGAAACAATATTTTGATGTATTTTTTGGGCGCCAGGTACAGGCTCGGCTTCGCTACGACGGGCTGTGATTTTCTGCTGACTCACGTCGTTGCTTTGCCTGTGAACAGCCACATGGGGGCGGCGGGTACGGCAGTGATTAAGTACCTAAGTCCGGATGATCGCGAACGGAACGGCTTGAAATTATGGATTACGGATGAAGACCGGAATTTTCCAGATCACCTTCTGCGAGCGGGCGGTGTTGATCCGGAGAGAAAAGACAGGCCTGTTGTTACCATTCATCCAGGAGCCAAATGGAACGGCAGAAAGTGGAGTCCCGAGAATTATGCTCGAATAGCCGATTCTTTAATGGACAGATACGACGCCGCGGTTATTCTCGCCGGTTCCGTCGGTGATGTTGACTTTGTCAGGAGAATAATCTCATTGATGAAATCCAAACCGATCGAGGCCGTCGGAACCACTTCTCTGAGGCAGTTACTGGCTCTGTGCGAAAAGAGCGACCTGTTTCTCGGCGTTGATTCCGGCCCGGTTCACATGGCGGCAGCAATGGGCACAAAGGTCCTTGCGCTGTTCGGACCCGCCAGAAGAGAGGCGGTCGGTCCTCTGGGGGCCAACAGCACCGTGATAACGAGACAGGATGATTTCGATTGTTGTCCTTGCGCCCAGGTTGCGTGCGAAAGGCCCGACAAGAGCTGTATGCAGGCCATCACGGTCGAAGACGTCTGGAGTGCAATCAGAAAGCAACTAAACACCGAGAATGCCAGGGTTGAAAGTGCTTCATAAGGGATAGGGAGTTTATGAGAATTCTTTTAATCAGTGCGATTAACACCCACGTCGAGAGTGAGACTCGATATCCGCAGCTTGGACTGGGCTATCTGGCCGGTTATATGAGGAAAAAACTCGGCGCTGAGACGCACAAATTCAAAATAATATCCGTTGACGTTGAAAAACACATCGAGACCTTTCGGCCCGACCTTGTTGGCATCAGTTGTCTTTCCCAGAACTACGGCATAGCGAAAAACTATGCTTCGCTTTGTAAGAAACGAGAATTGCCGGTCATTGTGGGCGGCATGCATATCTCCCTGATGCCCGAGTCTTTATCTGCGGATATGGACGCCGGAGTTTTGTTCGAGGGCGAGCAGACTATGGCTGAACTGGTACAGTTATACGATAGAGCCGGACGTTTCGATCCGGAGGGTTTGTCTTCGGTTCGAGGAATTTGCTATCGAAACGACGGACGCGTTATGGTTACCGAGTCTCGTTCTCAGATCGACAACTTGGATGATATCCCATTTCCCGCCAGAGATTTGCTGGATATCAGAGCTACGCATCTTTCCATGTTTACCTCGCGAGGCTGTCCTTACCGTTGTGTATTTTGTGCTTCGAGCCGCTTCTGGAACACCACGAGATTCGCTTCCGCCCAATATGTAGCCGACGAGATCAAAGAGCTTTATCACAATTACGGGGCGAGACTTATTAGTTTTTACGATGACCTGTTTATTGTCAACAGGCGGCGAATATGTGATTTGATAGGCATTCTGAATGCGGACGGGATTCTCGGAAAGGTGAATTTCTCCTGTTCAGCCAGAGCAAATCTTGTCAACGATGCCACCGCGAAGCTTCTAAAAGAGCTTGGTGTTGTTTCCGTGGCTCTGGGGCTGGAGTCGGGCCATCCCCGCACGCTGAAATATTTGAAAGGGGGCAGTGTTACACCGGAGGAAAATGCCGCAGCGGTCAATATAATAGCGCGAAACGGCATGGCGCCTAATGCGGCTTTTGTAATCGGCTCGCCGACGGAAACCAAAGAAGAAATGTTGACGACGTACAATTTCATAAAAAGTGTTCCTCTGAGAAACTTCAACGTTTATGTCCTGACCCCGTTTCCCGGCACTCCCATCTGGTCCGAGGCGATAGAAAACGGGCTTATCAGTAAATCCTTCGACGACTGGAGGATTCTTGACGCCGTTCATTTTGGCAAGCATTACAGGCGGGCGATCATCATGTCACAAACGTTATCGCGGAAAGAAATATATCGTATCTATAAGAAGTTCCAGCGATTGCGATACCGGGTGTTTTTCAAGAACGCTTACAGACATCCGTTCGTCAAAGATGTGCCCAGGATGGCGGGGGTTTTGATAAAGGAAAGATTAGTTGATTTGGTGAGAAGATGAAAATACTTCTTATTGATCCGCCGTTTTACAGATTCATCAAATACTACAATCGCTTTTTTCCTCTGGGGCTCGCTTATCTGGCTGCCGTCTTGCGCAATAAGGGCCATGAGGTACTCGTATATGACGCCGATGCGAACGTGGAAGAAGCTGATGAGATGGACTTTTCGGTCCTTGAGAACAAATACCATGAATACATCAGGGATGTCAACGACCTGTCTCATCCAATATGGAACGAGCTGCGGGATATCTTGAATGAAGTCAAGCCGGACCTGGTTGGTGTAAGCGTTTTCACGACCAAGATAGCTGCTGCATTCAGAATCGCCGAGGTTGTAAAGAGCCTGAACCCGGATACGCCGGTTGTGGTGGGGGGGCCGCACCCTTCGGTTTGTCCCGAGGAGTCGCTGACGCTAAGTCCGTTTGTCGATTTTGCCGTACGAGGGGAAGGGGAGGTCTCTTTTCCACAGTTGGTCGAGGCGATTGAAAGCGGAAAACCTTATGAGAATATAAAGGGCGTCAGTTTCAAAGCCAAGGGGTGCATACACCATAACGGCCCCACGGAATTTGTCCGGGAGCTGGATCAAATCCCGTATCCAGCGAGAGACCTGCTTCTAAACAAAAGCTCATACACGTCGGAGGATATGGGGCTTGTGATGACGGGGCGGGGCTGTCCGTTCGAGTGCACATTTTGTTCGTCGAGCGGCGTATGGCACAGAGTCGTCAGATTCAGGTCTATCGAGAATATTATCGACGAGATGCGGCAAATACAGGCCGGGTACGGCACCGTGCAGTTCAGTTTCAAGGATGACACATTTACCATAAATCGAAGGATGGTCCTGGAATTCTGCCGATCGGTCAGGGACAAGAAGCTCAATGCGCGCTGGGACTGTAACGCGAGAGTCAATCTTATCGATGAGCCGTTATTGATGGAGATGAAAGCATCAGGCTGCAACGGTATCAAGATGGGAATAGAATCCGGCAGCGACCGGATTCTCAGAGAGGTGATGAAGAAGGGAATAACGATTGCTCAGATTGAATCGGCCGCTCGAGTTATGCGAAAAGTGGGCATACACTGGACGGGGTATTTTATGATGGGGCTGCCAACTGAGACCAAAGAAGAGATGCTTCAAACGCTCGAGTTGTTGCAGCGGATTAAGCCTGATTTTGCCTCGCTTTCGGTGTACGAACCCTTTCCGGGAACGCAACTGTACGAATCCGGGGTGACTGCCGGGTATGTGGCGGATGCCCTCACGATAGAGGACTACTACAGCAAATCCCCGAAGTATTATTATATGAAAGACCTGAAGAACCGCATCGACACCATGAGCGATGAGGAATTCAGGCGGATCGAAAAGGCGATGAAGAGCAGCTTCCACAGGTATAACAGTAGTCCCGTGCGCATCTGCAAAAGAGCCAGAGCCAGGAGTGCTCTTTATGTGAGGGAGCCGGCCGCCTTGTTGGGTGATTTTAAGAAGTTCCTGGCTTGGCTTACCTGATCATGCAATTGAACCGTGTAGAAAAACATAACGTTCTCGTGACCGGCGGAGCGGGTTTCATAGGCTCGCATCTGGTGGACGAACTGATCAATCTTGGCCACCGTGTTACCATCATAGACAACCTTGACCCGCAGGTACATCCGAATCGTCAAAAGCCGAAGTACTTGAATACCGGTGCCGCTTTTGTTCAGGCTGATATTCGTGATCCCGGCGTTCTGGAATCGGCGATCCGACGTGCGAGTGTAATCTTTCACCTTGCCGCCTCAACGGCGGTTGGTCAATCCGCACACCAGGTTAACGAATATATCAGCAATAATATTCAGGCTACGGGGCTTTTGTGGGATCGGTTGGTCCACGCCAAACACTCCGTTGGCAAGGTTATTTTGGCATCATCGAGGGCCGTCTATGGAGAAGGTCTTTATCACTGTCGTGGATGTGAAAAGCAATTTGTGGCCGGTCCGAGATCGGAGAGTGATCTGAAGAACGGCGTTTGGGACGTGCGATGTCCGATATGTTCGGACTTCACCGACCCTCTACCCGCTCACGAGCAGGTGCCGCCGTGTCCGGCCTCAATTTACGCCATTACCAAGAGCACACAGGAACAAATATCCCTATGCTGTGCGAGAGCTTTGAAATTGCCTGTCGTTGTTTTGCGATTCTCCAATGTCTATGGCGACAGACAATCCATGTCCAATCCATACGTCGGGATATCGTCCATTTTCGCCGCAAACGTCATTCACCACAAACCCGTCGAGATATACGAGGATGGCCTGGAAAGCAGGGATTTCGTTTATGTCAAAGACGTCATACAGGCGTGCCTGCTGGCATGGGCCGACCCCAAAGCCGACAACCAGATATTTAACGTAGGGAGTGGACGGGTAGTCAGTATAATGGATGTTGCGCGTGCGATTGTGAAGAAACTTAACGGAACCACAGAGCCGAAGATTGTTTCGAAGTACAGGGTGGGTGATATTCGACATCTGTGGCTGGACATATCCAAAATCAGGAATGTGCTGGGGTACGAACCTGCCTACTCCTTTGATCGCGGGATTGAACGCCTGATTGATTGGGTTCAAACGGAGAAGCCTTCGGATTATTATCCTTGCGAAGAAACGCGCCGCAAAGGCGGCTGATTGCGTTCGAGCTTGATGTTCTTTGCGAAATCTTTGTGGAGATTCCAAACGAAGTGAAGCCATGACGGAAGTTTCGATAATTATCGCCTCCTACAATACCAGAGACTTCACGTTGCAGTGCCTGAAGTCAATTTATGACAACGTGAAAAGCCTCTCTTTTGAGGTCATCTGCATAGATAACAATTCCCAGGACGGCAGTCCCGCCTTGATCAGAGAAAAGTTTCCGGAAGTAATCCTGATCAAAAACGAAGAAAACCTTGGCTACGCAAAAGCCAACAATCTCGGAATAAGCAGGAGCGTCGGGCAATATGTCGTCCTGTTGAACAGTGATACGGTCGTAACGCCGGGTTCGCTGGAACACGTTATTGGATTCATGTGTTCTCATCCGGATGCGGGGGCTGCGAGCCCCAAATTGTTGAATCCGGATGGCACCATTCAGTATTGTATCCGGACCCTGCCAAGCATTACTACCGCCATTTTTCAAAGTCTTCGCTGGCATGTGCTTTTCCCCGGCAATAGAATAACCGACAAGTATTATAAAATGACTTTGAACTATGATGATGTTTTGTCGGTCGATTCTATTGGGACGACCTGTTATGCGATTCGGCGGCAAGTTTTGAACGATATCGGCTTTCTCGACGAGAGATTCATGATGTACAATGTCGATCTTGATCTTAACAAGAGGATTAAAGATGCCGGCTATAACGTATATTTTCTCCCGGAAGCCAGGGTTATTCATTACGGCGGAGTCAGTGTTAATCAGAACAGCTATCGTGGCCTGATAGAGCAGCATCAGGGGATGTGGCTGATGTACAAGAAACATTACGCCGGCAAGCGAAGCAGGATTATAAACTATTTTATTTTTCTTGCGATAAACTTGAGGTTGTTTGTGTATTTGTTGCGGGCGTTTTGTATAAAGGACAAGAGGGTTGTGAAGGGGCCGGGCGCCTCAAAAAAACAATATACGGTGCGAGGGAGTGCAAATGTTGAAAAACTTTTCTAAGCTCAGGAGGTCGTACGATGTTTTGGAGCCGTTTCACATTCTGCGTCCCGGTTATTGCCCGGCGGGCCGGCCGTTGTGGAGAGTCTCTTGGCCGGGCTATAATGTTCTTGCCGGTTTTTGCAAGGATGCCTTTTGATTTGTCCAGGGTGAGGTAAACGCTTTATGCAATCGCCGTCACAGGTGCAAGAGCCTCATGGAAAGGAAAAGCTACGAGTCGGCCGTCTGCTTCGACGCCAGGATCGAAATGAACCGCCAATGTGTAGCTTCCCGGAACACGGAGAAGCGGTGATGCAATCGGACGATACAAACGGCGGATTATTTTCGAGAGACCGTTTTCAGGGAAGGATTGGGCAGAGCTTGTCGAGAATCAAGTTCGTGTTGATAGATGCCGTCTTGATCAATCTCGGATTCCTTATTTCCTTCCTGATCAGATACGGCACGCCGTATCCGGAATACACTTTCCCTTCTTATAAAAGCAGCGAGGTGTTTCTTACCGTGATTTTCATCGGTGCGTTGTCTTACTTCGGAGTTTACAAAAGCAGGTTCAGATCGTCATGGGATTTGTACAAGAGAGTCTCCAGGGGTATGTTTATCGGGACGCTGCTCAGCGTATCTTTTATTTATGTGTTCAGGACCAGTTGGGGTAGCTTTCCCACGACGGTTTTTACGTTGGCCTTCTTCGTGAACATGGGATTGGTTTTTGCCGTTAAACGTCGGCTCTTGAAGGCCAGAAAGAGGATTAAGAAGAATGTAGTGATTATCGGTGAGGGTGATATAGACGATGTCGTACTGGAAAAAGCGATTGTCGAAAAAAGGAAAATCGATGAGATTGAGGAACTTGTGAAATATGCGGACATCGATGAGATCGTCATTTGCGAGAAAATCCAGAAAGAGAGAGACCTGAATCTCCTGATGTATCTCGTGCACAAGTTAAAAATAGACGTGTTTTTCAGCCCCAGTTGCTATATGGGTTTGTTGAATGAGACAATCAACGGCGGCAACTCGTTTCATTTTTTTGCCACGTTTTTCGGCAAAAGATCGGACTCAGAAGAGTTCTCGATGAGAATGCTCGATGTGGCGGGAAGTCTTTCGTTGTTGTTTTTGTCCTTCCCTCTGATGATTCTGGCTTCGATACTGATTAAGCTTACATCTCCGGGACCCGTGTTATATAAACAGCAACGGATAGGCAAAGACGGCAAGGTTTTCACGTTATACAAGTTCAGGACGATGGTAAAGGATGCGGAGAAAATCTTTGGTCCCGTATGGGCAACCCGCGATGACCAGCGAGTTACGAGTTTCGGTCGGATCCTGAGGCAAACAAGATTCGATGAGATCCCTCAATTGTTGAACGTTTTGAAAGGGCAGATGAGCCTTGTGGGCCCGCGACCGGAACGGCCGCACTTCGTCAAGCAGCATAAAGCCTTGCGAGAATTGAGGTTAGCGGTGAAGCCGGGCATAACCGGTCTTGCCCAGATTAGAAATTTCTACGATTTAAACCCGGACCGTAAGATTAAATACGATTACTTGTATATTCAAAGAAGATCTTTCTTGTTGAATGTATATATTTTGGCGAAGACTATTCCCATCGTTCTTTACAGGAAAGGCTGGTGAGCTTTCTCTGGCCGTAGTCACATAATCCTGTAGATTACGATTTTTCTGTTTTTCCGCTTGTCGATCCACTGCGAATAGACTATCCTCTCCTTCCAGTAGCCGACTGTTTCAGCATTTAAAACGTCGATCTCTTTTTCAGACAGGCCCCTGTCGAAAATCATAACCTCGTCTATCAACCCTCCGAAGTAGTGATCGAACGGTTGCTGTCCGTACCCCAGGTACAAAGAGACCGTTGTCGCGGTCAGTTCACCGGATGTTGCCGCCGGGCTGCCGTCAACCTTGCCATTCACGTATATCTTGACTTGGGAGCCGTCATACGTCATAGCGACATGGTGCCATCTGTTCAAAGATAGACTGGAATTGCTTATAATGAGAGTCCACGAAGGAGGGACGCCGGCATATAGCCCCGCACGAATTTTGCGATCGGTCTGCATTTCCAGGAAATAAGGGCCGTTCTTCGATAGGATACTTCCTTTCGAGGCCGTGGTGGGGTATATCCATACAGACAAAGTGATAAAACCGGCAGGGTTCAGATCAGGGGCGTTTCCGCAGTCGATGTAATCGCCGGTGGCGGGGTTCAGCGTAAATGCCTGACCGAATTTACCCTCGGCATAACCTGCCTGGCCGTGCAAAGTCCCGTGGTTCGAATGGCCCGAATAGTCTTCTGTGTTCAAAGTTGCAGGCCAGTATCCGATAAGATCCTTCAAGGGAAAACATTTCATCCGGTCGGAGAAAAAAGTGTCGCCATTACTCTTGCTGTTGGCGGTTTCATTTTGCACGGATTTTCCGAAGTCGGGGGATCCATCTTTATTCGTAATGATCCCTACAATGTACACGGCCGGATCGCCGCCGTTGTTATTCGCTGGGACGGGTTTCTGTCTGTCTGCATAGAAAGCGATGCGGCTGTCCGGAACGGTGACATTATCACCCGGATTGGTATTTTCGTTTAACCACTTTGCCGCAGCTCTGAAGCTGCGTTTCTCGTAGCCCGTCGGCCGGAGCAATTTAGGCAGGCAGATGACGATACCTATTACAAGTAATACGAATAGAAAGCGAGACTTTGGAGTTATGGCGGGGCGGTTGGCGCGCCTTTTCTCAAGCCATTGGGCCGTTACCTGCAGGCCGACGGGAATGTAAAAAATGGTCATAGCCACCAACGGCAGAGTCCATCTCCTGCTGACGGTTGTTTCCACATAGCAGTATCGAGCAACCATCATCGCCAGATTCATAAGTACGAAAATCGTCAGGAAAAATCGTTCTTCCAAAGCAGCCGCATATCGCATGTGATAGAAAAACCCTGCAATCAGGAACGGCAAAAAAAACCACATCAGAGTCTCGCCGGTTGCCTGAACGATTTCGCCCAGAGCCTCCGCAATACTCCATGGCATAAGCTTTGCAGTGTAGCGAGCCGTTATGCTGATATCGTCCCTTGGAACGTCGGTTTGGCCGGGAGCTGTTCCAGAAAAAAGTGATTTGATGACTTGTTCTGCGTTGGGTGCGAAGGTGTGTCCCGTGCATTTGACATACGGCAGTGCTGGAGCAGCAAAACCAATGAGCAATAACATCAAAGCGGCAAACGATTTCCACCTCGTCATTTTTCCCTCAGCCGGTCGTGTCATGCTCAACATCAGCCACGCAAGGCCGTATAATATTATTTGGCCACATTCAGGCCGGAACCAATAACCCATCCCTGAGAGCAATCCCGCCGGCCCGAACGTCCACGATGTGCCTCGCCTTGCCCCCCAGAGCAGGAACATAAATCCGGCCGATAGGAAAAACATATACGGCCACTCCCTTAACACCTCACAGGCCATCTCGGCCGGTTCGGGTAACACGACCAGTATCAGAATGGCATAGAAACTCTTTTGGCTTCCGATCAACCATTTGCCCGTGAAGTACAAGGGTATCAATGCAAGCAACCGGAAAAATAACGTTATGCCCTGTGCCGAGTATATCCACGTAAAAACGGATGAGCCATCCGTAAACAAGCTCATCAATCGGTGAGTTGCAAGAATGAGGAGGGGATATCCGGGAGGGTGTGTTGCCAGACTGCCGGACAGATCGGTCGAGAATTGCTTCGCACGCTCGATATAGAAGACCCCGTCTCTGGAAATGAGTACGGTTGTCGCCACCAGGTACACGCCGAGCACCGAAGCGACGAGAATAAGAATCAGCACGTTGAGGGTATCGCTCTTGCGTGCAGTGTTCCTGGTTTCTGATTCTGCCGTCATCAAAGTCATCTGCTCTATTTTATGTCCCGCCCGCTGGCCGGCGTCAAATACAAATTCCCGCCGGGGCGCTCCTTTTTACGGCTGGTCGTGACGTTTTTCTGTACGGTCCCTGCTCGCCACGAACATCTCGCCTTTGTACCAGACATCATACCCGCTCTGGGCCAAATGCAGATACCTGTCCAGGTCGATAATGGCCCGGCAGATATCGCTGTCCACCGAATGGCGGCTGAGTTCGAGAAATTCGTCTGAATGGCTCACGCCTCGTGCCGCCCGGCTTCTCGGGTATTGGTCGGCGGAGTACCTGGCCGAGAAGTAATGCCCTTTCAGTTTTCTTTTCGCCCACGAATAGGAAAGGTTCTTGAAGCGGAAAAAGAGGTTCAAGGGCGTGAATCTCCTGACAATCCGCGTGTTCCCGCCGATGTTGTCGTGGCAGCACGTCCTGCACATCAGGTAAGGGCAGCTCGATTTTATGGCGTAGTCCATCGCCGCATCGGATAGCGAGCCGCACGCGCCGAAGAAGACCACCGCCGCAGGGATTGCCTGCACTTTCGGCTCGAAAATGTCGTCCTGCTGGAATTCGTAGTTGCCGGGACTTCGCCTCAGTGTAACCTGTTCGTAAAGCCAGTTCGACCACGGGAATATATCCGTTGCGATCACCTTGAAATCTCTCAGCCGCCGAGCCAGGTCCCTTGCGTGCCGGCCAAACACACAGGCGGGATTGACAACCGTTCTATCGGGCAGATTATCCTGCTCGGCTTCGAGCAGCTTGACGATGATCGTCTTAAGGTATGCGTCCCTTACGCCCCTGCGGCGCACGCCTCTGGCGGAGGCGTACGCATATCGCTCCTGCGGGAATCCGGGAAACTGCCGGTCCCATCTCTTGTCCAGTTCCGCCAGGTGCCGCTCCAGGGCCTGCTTTTCCCGCCGCCGGTCGGCGATATGGCCCCGGCGAAATTCATCGAGCAGCCCCGCAAGGGCTTCGGTGCCCAGCTCAAATTGCTCGTTCGTATTTCCCAAGGGCAGTAGTAACTCTACCTCATCTGTGCGGGGACATTTCCTGCCGCCAGTTCAATTCTTGACCGCCGGGGCCAGAGATACGCTTTTCCACACTTTACCGGAATCGCCCGTGTAAATTTCTGCGTTAACGCCCGTATCGGACACGTTAATAATGGCATATCCGGGAAAATCCGCGTACTCGAAGCGAGTTATGTATGGTTTCTCATCTTCGAGCATTTTCTGGCGTTCCAGCTTCGTGTCCGGCTGAAATTCCGGCTCCAGCTCGACAAGCCTGGCGCTATAATTCTCGATGCCTTCGAGGTGGTCCTTCACCGCTATATCCGCCGAGCTGATGACGCTGTTGATGCTGAACTGGACGAAATCGCCTTTCGGCGTTCGCCTTCCCACGATGCCGTACTTGTGTAGGTGGGCGGTCAGCAGCACCACTCGATTGGCCCCTAATATGTTCAGGAATCGCTCTCGGACGGCTTTCTCCTTGTCCCTCCAGAATAGATGCCACGTGGATCTGGCGTTATAAGGAACCGCCGGAGGATGCATCACAACAAACGCATGGCGATGCTTGTTTTCGCGGAGAGTTTTTTCCAACCAGTCGAGATTGTTATTGTGATAGGCGTCGAAAAACACGAACAAGTCCGGCCCCTGCGTGATGAAAAAAGACGCCGAGTCGATCGATTTACCGCATTCCTTCGACAGCCAGGGCAGCATGATGTGGTCGAAGGCTTCCTTCGCCCCGGGGCCGGTGATATCGTGATTGCCCTTGGCGGCGATGAAGGGCGTATCCGGTATGTACTCGCGGATGAAGGTTCTGGCCTCTTTGAATTGCGTTTCCTGAAGCTCCTGGCTGCCGCAGAGTCCCTCGGTCAGATCGCCGCCCTGGATAATCATCTTGATTCGCCCGTCGCCGGCTTCTATCGCCGTTTGAATCCGCTTCATCAGGCCGGCTGCGCGTTCGGCCGTATGGCTGACGTACTCCTCGATCTGCCGGATGTCGTCCGGCTTGTTGGCTTTCACCCACTCGAAGTCGTGATGCGATTTGCGGTCGAAATGGATATCGCCAAGATACACGAACGAATAAGCCGGCCCGCGGCCCGCGTCCTGTGCGCTCGCGACCCCGCCAGCCAGCGAAATAATCTGCACGCACAGCGTTACTGCAACAAGTGTCGCTTTCCTGCTGAATGATCTCATCCCGGCTCTGCGCCTCCCAAGAACTTCAGGCCCCATTTATCTCAAAAGGAGCGACGTCAAGCCGCCGGCTCCCGAACCATCGGCTTCCATAATACCCGATCAAACAAACCCCATCCACGACAAAAATCCCTCATCTGGCCTTCGCCCTTCCCTGATACCCTGGTTGCCTGATATTCTGATATCCTTCCCCCCTGATACTCATCTCATGCCTCCTGTCTTCTCAATTCTCCCAGAATTTTTCTTGCTTTGTTGCTTCTCTTATGTTATTCTCACTTCTCACGAAGGCGGTACGGGGACATCCGAGAAACAAATAGGAGAAACGAGATACGATTCTTTGTGAGGCACTCCTCATGGCGCATGGAGTAAATCTGATGGTTTTGCAGAAGTAGAGTAGAGCTTGCCCCACCTTTTCAAGAATGTCACGGGCTTTGTTTGGCGGGCGAAAGCGTGCCCTGTAGAACGGTTGGTATTATCTAAAAGGGTAGAGATTATGAAAAAGACAATTATCCTTTGTATTGTATTGGTTACGGGCGGTGCAGGTGGATGCGCAAAGCCTGAACTACGTTCCAAGACTCCCGCAATCGGCGTGAGCGAGTGTGAACAGCCGGAGCTGGTGTTCGAAGCTCCTACTAATCTGGGGCCGGTTGTGAACAGCCCATACGACGATGGTTCGCCCGACATTTCAGCGGATGGTCTGTCGCTTTACTTCGATTCGCTGCGGCCGGACGGCGCCGGCAGTTGGGATATATGGGTTACGCGGCGCGAGACTGTCAATTCCGAGTGGGGTCCTCCGGAATCACTTGGGCCTCCTGTCAACAGCAGATATGGCGAATCGGGGCCCTGTATATCGGCGGACGGATTGACGCTCTACTTTGCCTCCGACCGTCCGGGCGGGCAAGGCGATTTTGATATATGGGTCACCACACGCAAGACCACTGAAGCGCCCTGGGAAGAACCGGTCAATCTTGGGCCGGCTGTCAACAGTTGGGCTTACGACAACCATCCGAGTATCTCTGCGGACGGCCTCTGCCTCTACTTCGACTCCCGCAGGCCGAACCCGTCAGGAAGCATGGGTAATAACGACCTTTATGTCACCAAGCGGGCTTCACTTGCGGACGGCTGGGGCGTCGCTGCGAATCTTGGGCCGATGGTTAACACCCGTAATATTGAGTATTCTCCGAACATCTTGCGTAACGGCCTGATACTCTTTTTCGACAGCCGGATAACCGACCGCGATCTGTGGATGACGACTCGCAAGAGCGCAGACGACGATTGGGCTCAGGCGGTGAGTATCGGGCCGCCTATGAACACCCCGTATATCGACACCGACCCGAGCATGTGGGTCGATGGCTGCATTCTCTATTTCGTCTCTACTCGCCCCGGTGGTGTCGGAAGGTTCGATATCTGGCAAGCGGCCGTTACAAGAGACCAAAGCCGGACACGGGAGGCAGAATTTGTCTTGCACACGCGGGACAAATAGGTAAGGAGTGTGGGATATCGCCTCCGCAAGCTGTGTGATGAGTAGTAAGACGCTCATAAAAGGATTTCTGAGATGAACAAACTAATGTGGTTTGTCGCGGCATTTGTTATTGGCGCGGGTGCGGCGGCGACAGATGAGCCTGAGTTTTTGACAGACTATACAGACTCTTTTAAGGAATATTACGCCGCGATTTTGGACAGAGAATTCGTATTACCCAAGGATCACCCTGTGCGTGAGCTCAAGTCGGTAAAATCCCCCACGGGTATCTGGCGGGCGGAAATCGTCCAATCCGACACGGGCGTCGTGCCGTACGATAAAACAAAAGCAACGATTGTGATAAAAAAATACGACGGCAAAAAGAGGTACGTGAAATGTGAGAGGTTCAGGACGATCAAGGTCCAATGGATCAATGATAGACTCCTTTACATACTGTGCGATATAGGCCACGTGGCCGGTGTCGGGCAGATTTTTGATGTCGAAACGAATAAATGGATCTACCAAAAAGGCGAAATGTATCATTACAACGAAGAGCTGGCACGAAAACAGCAGCAGGGCCGCGTTCAGTAGGTGATTTTTTCTTGCACATTGGCGTTTTGGGGCATAGAATTTGGCTTTGACGCTTTCAGGAGTAAACAACCAAGACCACAACGAAAGGGCACGAAAATGATGAAAACCAACCTTGTTCCAAGACGCCAGTTTTTGAAATCGACCGCGGCTGCCGGGGCCGGAATGCTCATCCTGCCCAGCGGGATGCTCCGCGGCGCCACCGCGCCGAGTAATAAGCTCAACGTCGCCATGATCGGCACCTGGGGCCGGGCCGATGCGCACTTCGACTCGATATCGAGCGAGAACGTCGTGGCCCTGTGCGACGTGGACGAGAACCATATTGCCCACGCCGCCGAGAAGTTTCCGAACGCTAAGCACTACGTCGATTGGCGCAAGTGCCTCGAACAGAAGGACATCAATGCGGTCATCTGCTGCACGCCGGATCATACGCACGCCTTCATCGGCAATTGGGCGTTGAACCGGGACCTGCACGTGTACATGGAAAAGCCGCTGGGCAACACCGTGGCAGAAGCCAGATCGGTTCGCCTGAACTGGCTCAAGAAAAGGAACAAATTAGCTACGCAGGTCGGCACGCAGCGTCACGCCAAGCCGAACTTCGAGCGTGTTCGCGAGCTGATTAAGGACGGCGCCATCGGCGAGTTGACCGATGCCTACGCCTGGGGCGACCGGCAGATTCGTCGAGCGGGCTACCCGGCGGCCAAAGGCGAGCCGCCTTCAAACCTCAACTACGACCTGTGGATCGGGTCGTCGCCTTTCCATCCTTACAATCCGGAATATTTCGCCGGTGGTCCGGGCATGAACTGCCTCTCGTGGAACATGTACTGGGATTTCGGCAGCGGCCAGGTCGGCGATATGGGCAGCCACACGATCGACCTTGTCTGGAACGCGATTGACGCGGGTCTGCCGACCACGGCCGAGGGCGAAGGCGAAAAGTTCAATCCGGAAGTCACGCCCGTCGAATTACACACCGCGTTCGATATCCCCGCGAACGATTGGCGCGGGCCCCTTCGCGTCCACTGGTATCAGGGCGGCATGATGCCGAGATCGCCGAGGGATTGGGTCGATCTGAAGAAGATAGGGCATGGTGCGATGTTCAAGGGCAGCAAGGGCTACGTTATCTGTGATTTCGATTCGCGGATTGTGCTGCCGTTCGGCGACGATGCAGACATGACCTATTACAAGCGCCGGGCGAAGGACGAGGTGATTCCGCCGGTGGGTCATTTCCAAAAGGAATGGATCAACGCCTGCAAGGGCGATCTGAAGACCTCGTGCGATTTCGTTTACGGCGGCACGGCGATTGAGATGATGCTTCTGGGACACGTGGCTTACCGTGTCGGCAAGAAGCTGGAATACGATGGCGCCACCGGCCGCGTTACCAACAGCTCGGAGGCCAATGATTTACTTAGCCGTCAATACCGCCCCGGCTGGACCCTCAACGGATAGAGTCCGTTCTTGTCCGCAGAAGCTGGCGCTCAGGCCCTGCTTTTGCCGCCGGAGACGTTGATGACGGTGCCGTGGATGTAGCCGGCGCGCTGCGAGGCCAGAAAGCACACGGTGTCGGCGACCTCGTTGAGCTTGCCGCTTCGTCCCAGCGGGATGGAGACCTGCTCGTATTTCTTGCGGAACTGCTCGACGGTGATGCCTCGGGTATAAGCCACGGCGCGTTCGTATTCCGGCGAGCGCAGGGCGGTCGCCTCGACGATCCCCGGGGCGACGCCGACGACCCTGATATTGTGCTTGCCGAGCTCCTTTGCCCAGGAGCGCGTCATAGAATAGATGGCCCCTTTGGTCGCGGCGTAAACGCTTTGGCCCTCCGAGCCTTCCAGGCCGGATTCGCTGGTCATGTTGATAATGACGCCGCCCTTGCCTGATTGAATCATCACTCGCGCGACGGCCTGGGCACACAGAAAGTATCCTTTCTGATTTATCGAGACCATCTTATCCAGGATCGGCTCAGTCAGCTCTTCTTTGCCCGCCGGGTCAACGAGCAATCGCGGGATGAGAATGCCGGCGTTATTGACGAGTATGTCGATTCTGCCGAAAGCATCCATCGCGGCCCGGACCGTGGCGTCCACGCTGGCCTTGCTGGTGACATCGGTTGTTGCGGCGATATGCTCGCCGCCGAAGCGGTCTTTCAGGGCCGCGGCGGCCTTCTCGGCGCCGGGGCCGTCCACGTCGGCCACGATGAGTCTTACGCCGACTTCCGCCAGGCCTTCGCAGCAGGCCCTGCCGATTCCGCAGGCGCCGCCGGTGACGATGGCGACTTTGTTTTCCAGATTAAGCCAGCTCATTCGGTTCTGTCTCCGGGAACAGTGCTTCGAGTAGTCTTCCAGATTCTACAGGTGAATCATTGCTTTGACAACGCCGTCGCGGTACTCGGCCACCAGCTCGAAGGCCTCCTGCGTTTCTTCAAAGCTGAAATGGTGCGTGATCATGAAGTCCGCGTTGACTTTGCCGGACGCGATCAAATCAATCGCTTTCTGCGTGCACTGGTTCTGCCTTCTTATATTGACGATGGTGATTTCTTTTCTTCGGATCAGGTCGATAGCGAAAGAGACCCTATCGAAGCGCGGAATGCCGGTGAGGATCAGCGTTCCGCCGGGCCGTAGCAGGTCCACGCACTGATCGACGGTTTCCTGCTGGCCCGCGCATTCGAATGCGACATCGAGACCGTCGGGCTGCCGCTCGAGGATTTCTTTGACAACGTCCTGCTTGTCGGGATTGCCGACCCAGGTTGCCCCGGCTCGCCGGGCGACCTCGATGCGCTGCGGGATTTTTTCGGTCATGTAGCAGGCGTTTGCGTTTTCGGCCTTCGCGCTGACAAAGGTGCACAGGCCGATGGGACCTGCCCCTAAAATTACGATATTGGCGTGTTGCGGCAATCGCGCCCGTTGAACGGAATAAGCGCCGATGGAGAGCGGCTCGCACATTACGGCCTGTTCGAGCGTAATGGCACCGTTGGTCGGATAGCAGCTTTCCTGCGGCATCACAAGGTACTCGCACATGCAGCCTGTGCCCTGACCTGGGGTGCCGAGAAATCGAAGGTTGTAACAGGTGTTCTCGCGGCCTAATTTGCACTGGGGACAGTTATAACAGGAGACGGCCGGATCGATGGCGACGGTATCACCGATTTTTACGCGCGTGACGGATTTGCCGACCGCCTTGACGGTCGCGGCGCACTCGTGGCCCGTGATGTACGGATACGTGACGATTTGCGAGCCGATTCGGCCCGTTTCGTAATAGTGGACGTCCGAGCCGCAGACACCGACCCTTTCGATTTTCAGCAGAACGTCCGATTCTTTCTCAATCTTAGGCTTCGGCACATCGCGCAGCTCCATTTGCCGCAACCCCGTTAACATGACTGCTTTCATGCATCTCTCCAAAAAAAGCGTCCGGCGATTTACGCCAACCGACTACAGCAGGTTTTGCTCAACGACAAAGAAGCTTTTATAGCAGAAAGGCGTGTTTTTTACCAGCATTACTTGGCGGCAATGAGCTTTATCTCGAAGAGCTTCGACCAGCATTTGCCGGTCACGAACAGCCGGTGTCCCGCTGAATCGTAGGCGATGCCGTTCAGAACGTCTTCTTTGCCGGTCGGGTCGGCAAGGCCGAGAAGCCCTTCCGTATCGATCCAGCCGACCACCTTGCACGTTTCGAGGTCGATTCGGACGATGCGCTCGGTGGGCCAGACGTTGGCGTAAATCTGGCCTTCGACGTATTCCAGCTCGTTCAGCCCCCACACGGGCTTATCCTGATCGAACACCATCATTCTATTGACTTGTTCGAATGTTTCAGGGTTCAGGAAATAGAGCATGGGCGTGCCGTCGCTCATGATCAGGTACTTGCCGTTATGCGTGATGCCCCAGCCCTCGGTGGGATAATGGAATTCTCGCAGCAGATTGAAAGAGTTTTTATCATAGACGAATCCGACGTTTGATTGATAGGTCAGTTGAATGATGCGGTCCTTATAAATGGTAATACCTTCACCGAAGAACTCGTCCGGCAGTTTGTGCTCCTGCTGAACGTTGCCCGTCTGGAGCTCGACTTTCCGCAACTGTGAGTGTCCGGGAAGTCCTGTTCCTTCGAATAGGACGCCGTCTTCGAAAACCAGGCCTTGTGTGAACGCCTCCCGGTCATGAGGATAGGAATTGACGATTTTATAGCGCCAGGACGCGGGGGCGTCAGGCGCCCCGGCGTGCAGCCGGAATAAGACAAAGATTGCCGCAGCCGACACGGCCAGGGCCGGGACGAATAGCTTTACGAATCGGTTCACGAATATCGCCTCCACGTTCTGCAAAGCTACACATTGAATCTGAAATTGATTATGTCTCCATCCTGAACAATATAATCTTTGCCTTCGAGCCGGATTTTGCCGGCGGCCCGGAGGGCCTTTTCACTGCCCAGCTCTCTGATCTCGTCGAAACTGAACGTCTCGGCACGAATGAAACCCCGTTTGATATCGCTATGGACTTTACCCGCCGCGTCGTGCGCCGTAGTGCCTTTCCTGATGGGCCAGGCCCGCAGCTCATCGGAGCCGATGGTCAGGAAGCTGATCAAGCCTAAGGCTGAATAGCAGCTCTTGACGAACTTGCTGGCCGCCGATTCGGATATGCCCATCTCGGCCATGAACTCCACTCTGCTCTTGGCATCCAGTTGGGCCAATTCATATTCCAGCTTGGCGCAAATCGCGATAACCGGTACGTCGCCGCTGATGCGGCCGGTCATGTCGAATTTCTCGTCCAATTGGTTCTCGCCGACGTTGATTGCTACTACGCTGGGCTTGAGAGTCAGAAAGCCCAGCGATTTGACCATTTCTCGCTCGGCGTCGTTTTCAATCGCCGAGCTTATCGGCTTCTCTGCTTCGATGGCCTCCTGGAGTTTCTTTTGCAGGGCCAGCTCGGCTTTGTCTTTGGCCTGGGTCTTGGTGGGCTTGTGGACCTGCTTTTCGAGCTTTTCGATGCGCGTCGTGACGAGCTCCAGATCGGCCAGGAGCAATTCGGTCTGCAATTCGGTCAAATCTCTGGCTGGGTTCACTGTGTCCCGGTAGGGGGGCACAGCCGGATTCTCGAACGCCCGAACCACCAGAACAAGCAGGTCAACGGTTCGTATCTGGTTGATTAGGCGCCTGGCGGCGGCCCGGCCGTGGTCGTCCGTGAAATTGAAACCCGGCACGTCCAGGCAGTCGATGGTTGCGTGGGTTGTCTTCTTGGGCTTGCAGTACTCGGCCAGCCAGCCGAATCTTTCATCCGGGACCGGCACAATAGCTTCTTCTATCGCTGCCGCGCCCGCCATGGGAATTGCTTTCCCGCAAAGGCCTGCCAGAATCGTGCTTTTGCCTGACTGAAGCAGGCCGATCAGTGCCGCTTTCATTTTATGGCTCTTTCCTGCTGATAAACACTGTTTCCATAACAATCATACGCGACGACAGCGGGAAAATCAACCACGTACAGCTTTCTTATCGCTTCGGTGCCCAGCTCTTCGTATGCAATGACTTCCGCGGCCGTGATGTGCCGCCAGAGCAGTGCTCCGGCCCCGCCAATCGTGGAAAGATGGACCGCACTGTATTTCTTCAATGCCTCTCGGACCTGGTCGCCTCGGTATCCCTTTCCGATCATGGCTTTGAGCCCGTGGGCAATCAGCGTGGGGCTGAAAGAGTCCATTCTTGAGGATGTAGTAGGCCCGGCGGCGCCGATGACTCTGCCGGGCGGCGCGGGCGTCGGCCCGACGAAATAGATAATGGCCCCGGCCGGATCGAATGGCAGTTCTTGGCCGGACTTTAGTGCCTCGCACAACCTCTTGTGCGCCATATCGCGAGCCGTATAGACCACGCCGCTGACCAGAACTTCATCGCCCGCTTTCAGCGCACGGACGTCATCTTCACTCAAAGGCGCCTGCAATTTCTTCGTTCCGCTCATGTCCTTCTTTTCGATTGAATTACGTTTGAACGGCATCGATTCATAATATACCAGCAATCCTGCCGGAAGAAAAGGCTCAAAGGCCGGACGGGGCCTTTTATCTATAGAGAAGCACGAAGCACACCCTTTGAAGAAATAAATTGACGGTTTGACCATATTCGTTAGGATAGGCAAGATGAGCGTTTTGGATTGGGCTCTTCGAGCAGCCCGGAAACCTGCGCGCATGAATATAGTAAATGGGTATTCTGTTTGAGCAAGGGATCAGATGATGAACAGAATCGGCCCTGACTTACGACGGCAAGACCGAGCGATTTGTGGGGCCCAACACGGGCAAGGCCAATAAGTATATTGCGTGCTCCTACCGCGAGCCGTTCGTGATGCCCCAGAACGTCTGAACCGCTCCGATAGACGCACAATTTGAAGGCACGGGGATGACTCCCGTGCCTTTATTCTATACACTCGCGACAACACGGCGAGGCAAACAAAAACCATCGAAAGAGGACAAGGCAGAACGATATGAAGAATCGGCATTTTCAAGGGATAAGTCTGGCGTGTGCGTTAGTGATGGTCTCTTTGTGTCCACGCGTGGACGGCAAGACGTTGCATGTCGCTCAAGAAACGCCGGCCGGCCTTGAGCCCCGGGAACAGGTACGGACAATCGCCGAAGCGGCCTCGCTCGTCGAGCCGGGCGATACTGTGATTATCCACGGCGGGATATATCGTGAGAAGGTTGATATTGAGAAAAGCGGCCTGCCGGAAAAACCCATCCGGTTTCAAGCCGCCGTCGGCCAGACCGTCATCATGACCGGGGCGGATCGCATCAGTGAATGGACCGAGGTTCCGGGCGAAGGCCGCATCTACAGTACGCCCTGGCCTCACACATTCATCGCGAGGAACCAGCAGCACACGCATCCTGACGATGACTTCCATCGCCTCATCGGCCGGTGCGAGCAGGTTTTCATTAACGGCTATGCGCTTCGGCAGGTTCTCGAACGGGACAAGCTCGCCAGAGGAACCTTCTACGTCGATTTGGATGACAAACGTCTGACCGTCTGGAGCTACGATAATCAGGACATTCGGGGCGGGAAGGCAACAGTGGAGGCTTCCGTGCGTGACCGAATCCTGACCGTCAAGGGCGATTATGTCACCATCAAAGGGATTCACTTTCGATACGCCGCCAACCGTGCGCAACAGGGCGCCGTCGAATTCTCCGGCCATCATCTGACGGTCGAAGATTGCCTCTTCGAATATGCCAACGCCGGCGGAGCCGCCTTTAAAGGCCAGGACATCACGGTTTTCCGCTGCACGTTCCAGCATAACGGTCAGCTCGGCTTCGGAGCCGGCCGGGCGCACAGGCTCCGGATGAGCGGATGCATGGTGCGAAACAACAACATCAAAGGATTTAACCGGGGCTGGGAGGCCGGCGGCAACAAGATTTGTCTGAGCCGCGGGGTGGTTCTCGAAGATAGCAGCTTCGTGGAAAACCGCGGCAATGGGATATGGTTCGATATCGGCAACGAAGACTGCACCGTCCGCAACTGCCTGATCGCCTGCAACGAAGACGCGGGCATTTTCTACGAAATCTCCTACGGTCTGCACGCTCACGACAATGTCATCGTGGGCAATGGCCTGGCCGGCACGCCCGACGCCTGGGGCGCCAGTGCCGGCATCAGCATCTCCAGCTCGCCCGGCTGCCTCATCGAGCGCAATCTGCTGCTCGGCAATAAGGAAGGCTTTAATTTCCGCGAGCAGACTCGCTCGACGCCCCGAATCGACGACAGAAAGAGCGAGCCGGTATGGAATCATGACCAAGTTATCCGCCATAACGTCATTGCGTACAATCGGGATGCGCAGACCCAGGGCTGGTTCGATATCTCCGACAATCGTCACTGGCCCGCGCGGGATGGCAGGGCCGAGCCTGATGGATTGACTTTGGGAAAACTCTCACTCGGTCTCAAAGACAACCTGTATTGGGCGGACCCGGGGCAGGGTCTGTTCAACTGGGGAGTGACGTGGAAAGAGCATAAGGAGTATCGGCAACTGGATGACGTGCGCGATGCGCTGAATCTTGAACAAGGTAGCCGCACGGTCGAGCTTGTCTTCAAGGACTTTTCAGCCGTGGATTTGCGCGTGCCGAAAGACAGCCCGGTGCTCACTATGCGGTGTTATCCACAGGGGAATGTCCCCGGTGTGCAACTGGGAACATTCGAGTAAAGGCCGGACAGATCTGTGAGGCTCTCTACTTGCTGCTGTTGGCTAATCGCGAAGAGTCCGCTTCTTTTTTCAGGTCGTCCTCGTAAACCGGAGTAATGACCTGCCTGCCGTTCGCGTCCAGCCGGGCCCGGTATCCTATTTTTTTAGCCGCCGTAACTTCCGGAGCACTTTCTTGCGGTTTCTCTTCGGCTACAGCCGCGCTGCGATTAGGACCTGCACTAAGCTCAACGCGATTGTTTGGATCGTACCGCTCCGCTTTAGCCGTGCTGCGAGCAGGAGTTGCACCGAGACCATCCAGAACGCGGTATGTTTCGAACGGCGCAATCACCACAATTCGCTTTGTATTTTGCGAAACCTTGTTTGTATCGAGGCACTCGTATCCTTTCGCCTGCATACACGAACGGGTCAATTGGTCCGATTGAGATTTTTGTTGCCCCCGCGCCTGGTCGATACACTGCCGAAGGTCATGTTTGCATTGTTCAATGCTCTTGCCGGCCTGATAGAAACAGGGCTTGGCGCATCCGGCAAAGAATGCCATCGAGATAACGATGACGACTGCAAGCATTACATGTTTCATTTCTGCACTGCCTTTCTGAAAACCGTCGAAATTCCGCCGCGCACGGAACCGCGACCTCCGTACTCCTGCGACGTGCGGTCTGTGAACAGCCGACTATTCTTATCCGGAAAAGCTTGAATTGGCCTCCTGCGCACTTTTCATACCACTCGTATTTTTCAGTGTATCATATTGAAATCCGAAGTCAAGCATTTTTGATTGCCGAATTGGGATTTGCGATTGGAACCGAAATCAGTCAGACCAGTCAGACCAGTCAGACCAGTCCGATAGGTCAGACAGGTCCGACGGGTCAGACAGAGGCGGAAAATCGAAAAAGGATACTGGGCCTCAGCGTCAATCTTCTTCTTTTTTCTTGGCGTACTGGGCGATGATCTGCTGCTGGATGTTGGGCGGAACCAGCTCATAGTGGCTGAGGGTCATCGAGTAGCTGCCGCGTCCGCCGGTCACGCTTTTGAGCTGGCTGTTGTATTGCGTCACTTCCGAGAGCGGGACCTGGGCCTTGATCACGATAAAATTGCCGGCCAGTACATCCTGACCCTGCACTCGGCCTCGTTTGGAGGCCAAATCGCCGGCGATATCGCCGACGTTCTCGGCGGGAATGGTGACTTCTACGTTGACGATGGGCTCGAGCAGGACGGGCTTGGCCTTTTCGAGGGCGTCCAGGAAGGCCCCTTTGCCCGCGGCGCGGAACGCGACTTCTTTCGAATCGACGGGATGATATTTTCCATCGGTGATGGAGACAGCGACGTCCTGCATCGGAAAGCCGGCGACGAAGCCATTTTGCATGACCTCGTTAATGCCCTTGAAGACGGCCGGCTCGAATTGGCCGGGGATGGAGCCGCCGAAAATGTCCCAGCTAAATTGCAGCGGCGGATCCGCGTTGCGCTGAGCCGGCTCGACGCGGAGATAGACTTCGCCAAATTGCCCGGCGCCGCCGGTCTGTTTTTTGTGGCGGTAATGTCCCTCCGCCTTGGCGGTAATGGTCTCGCGGTAGGGGATTTTGGGCTCCTTCGTGGTGACGGCCAGCTTGAAACGATTGGCCATCTTCTCGAGAGTGACCCGCAGGTGCAGGTCGCCCAGGCCGCTGGCGACCAGCTCTTTGGTCTGCTGGTCGCGGGTGGTCTTGAAGCAGGGGTCTTCCTCGCACAGCCGTTCGAGCGCGCTGCCGATTTTTTGCTCGTCGCCTCGTGCTGCCGGCTCGATCGCCAGGGAAAACATCGGCTCCGGCACGGGCGGCAGCTCGAACCGGCCGGAGACCTTGCCGTCGTGCACGAGGTCGCCGGTTCTCAGCTCCTCGATTTTGGCCAGGGTGACGATATCACCGGCCACACCGACGTCGATAGGATTATTTTCGCCGCCCTGCGCCTTGAGGATATGGCCCGGGCGGACGCCTTTCTTCTCGTCGTTGCGGAGCAGGTTCGCATCGGACTTGAGTGTTCCGCTGAAGATGCGGACGGCCGAATACTTCATGTTCGACCGCGGGTCGAACCCGATGCGGAAAACCAGCCCGGCCAGAGGGCCGGACGGGTCGGCCTTTAGCTCCGTGACGTTTTCGCCGTCCTTGAGTTGAACGGCTTTTGCCTGCCGGGGCGAGGGCGTGTATTTTACGATCATGTCCAGAAGCTCCTGGATGCCGACTTCTTTTCGTGCATCGGTGAAGACGATGGGGATCAGCGTCCCGGCCCTCAGCGCCTCGACAAATACCGAGGCGATCTTTTCTGCAGAAATTTCCTCGCCGCCGAGGTACTTTTCCATCAGCTCATCGTCGGCTTCGATGACGCTTTCGATCAGCTCCGTATGGGCTTGGCCGACGTCCATGATGGGAGAATTGCCGCTGTTATTTGCGATGCAGTCGATCACAGAGGCCCTGTCCGCGGCGGGCAGATTGGCGCAGCGGCATTGCGAACCGAAGGTATCCTGAATGTTCTTTATCAGCTCAGGCCAGATAACGTTCTCGGCATCCATCTTGTTGATGACGATGATCCTGGGCTTATTGGCATCGGTCGCCAGTTGGAACATTTTGCGCGTGTTGGTTTCGATGCCTGCCGATGCACTGATGACAAGAATAGCCGTCTCGGCAGCCGGGATCGTTTTGATCGCCGGGCCGATGAAATCGGGATAGCCGGGCGTATCGATGATGTTTATGAGCTTTCCGGCGTGATTGACGTACACCATCGCTGCGAGAATCGAGTGCTGGTGCGCCTTCTCTTCGTCGTAGTAGTCGCAGATACTTGTCTTGTCGTCAACACTTCCGAGCCGGTTCGTCGCCCCGGTTTTGTGCAGCATCGCCTCGGCCAGAGAGGTTTTGCCGCTGCCGCCGTGGCCCAGGAGGACAACATTACGGATATCGCCGGTATCAACCACTTTTTGAGCCTCCAAAATAGCTTATCTATGACCCAACTGATATCTTCTCAAAATGGAACAAACCCACTTTGAAGGGCAAGAAACGCCTTTCTTGACTTAAAAAACAATATAATACAAGAAATAAGCCCTAAAGAGCAAGGATTTTCTCGGAAATCTGAAGGTTCATGGCCCGTGTAAAGAAGGGCAGCGTCAATATTGGACGTCGGATAGAGAATCTCAAAGGTTGGAGATTCCGCCGGATGTGAACGAGGAGCATATTGGCAATTGGGCGAGCATCAACAATGCCGCGGTGCCTTTTCAGCCGAACGGTGTACTTGGCGATTCTTTCGCCCGCCCTGCGTGCAGCCGAAGGCAGATGCAAATGGCGTGACTCACGACCTGAGAATCGGGCCCATGTCGTCCATTTGCTGCTGGACTTCTTTTTTCTTGTGCTTGTGTTTTCCGCCTCTGAGGGCCTCGATTTTGGCCATCGCCTTGTCCTGGAGGGCTCCGGGCTGACGGCTTTTGTCGAGCATTTCCTCCAGGGTGATCTTTCCAGTATCGTAGAGCTGCCAGAGATGCTCGTCAAGAAGCTGCATTCCGAGCTTCTTGCCGGTTTGAATGCTCGAATCGATTCGGTATGTTTTGTTTTCGCGGATCAGATTGGCGATGGCTGGGGTGACCACCATGAACTCATACGCGGCGATTCTTCCTTTGCCGGCGGCCAGCGGACAGAGCGCCTGGCTGAGCACGGCGATCAGATTGCTGCTGAGCTGGATGCGAATCTGCTCCTGCTGGGTCACGGGAAAGACGTCGATGAGCCGGGTGATCGTGCCTGCGGCGCTGGTGGTGTGGACGGTGCTGAAGACCAAGTGGCCCGTTTCAGCCGCCCGGATGGCGGCCTCGATGGTTTCCAGGTCTCGCATTTCACCGACCAGAATCACGTCGGGATCCATTCTTAAAACGCGTTTCAACGCCTCAGAAAAGCTTGGAACATCGACGCCCACCGCCCGCTGGTTAATAATGGATTTCTTGTGGTTATGATAGTATTCTATCGGCTCTTCAACGGTTATTATGTGGCGGTCGAAGTTTTCGTTGATATAATTGATCATGGTCGCCAGCGTCGTCGTTTTGCCACATCCGGTCGGGCCTGTAACCAGGAACAGCCCTCTTGGCCTGCGGCACAACGCCTGGCAGATTTTCGGCAGGCCGATTTCCTCGAAGGTCAGTATCTTCGAAGGGATAAGACGCAGAACCAGCGCCAGACTGCCCTTTTGGCGGAAAACCGAGACACGGAATCGGCCCTTGTCCCCGAAGGCAAAGCCAAAGTCGGTTCCGCCTTCTTCCTGGAGTTCCTGCTGATTCCGCTCGGGGGTGATGGACCTCATTAAACCTGCCGTATCCTCCGGTTCGAGAACCTTGGTTTCCAGAGATCGCAGCGAGCCGTCTATTCGCAGCACCGGCGACCGGCCGGTTGTCAGATGTATGTCGGAGCCGCCCATGGATACGCAGGCCTGCAGCAATCGATCCATATTCACTGTTGACATGTACAAACCTCAATCACTACGTTTCGTTTAGTCCGCCACCGTCGCGCTTTCAGTCTGCGCTATTTGAACCACTTCAGCCGGTGTGGTTGTCCCTTTGAGAACTTTTATTCTTCCATCCTGCATCAACGTTTTCATCCCGCTTGCCTTCGCCGCTCTTCGCAGGCTGGTTGTCGGAGCTTTTGAGAACGCCAGCTCTCTTAACTCGTTGTTCATTTCAAACATCTCGAATACGGCGATTCGGCCTTTGTAACCGGTGTTCTGGCACTGGCTGCATCCGGCTCCTTTTTGGATCGGATTTTTCTTAATATCTTCCGGAGTGATACCGACCGCCTGTAAATAGTAAGGATCCGGATGCTCGTCAACGACTTTGCATTTCTTGCAGATGACTCTCACGAGTCTCTGTGCCATGATGGCCTGGATCGAGCTGGCTACGAGAAACGGCTTGACGCCCATATCGATCAAACGCGTAATGGCGCTGGGAGCGTCGTTCGTGTGCAGCGTGCTGAAAACCAGGTGGCCCGTAAGAGCGGCCTGGATGGCGATATCGGCCACGACGCCGTCACGAATTTCGCCGACCAGAATGACATTGGGGGCCTGTCGCAGCATGGATCGGAGAATTCTGTCGAACGACAGCCCGATATCGTCTTTGACCTGGCATTGATTCATCCCGGGGAAGTTGTATTCGACGGGGTCTTCGGCGGTGATGATCTTCTTGTCCGGCTTATTCAGCTCCTGCAGGGCCGCATACAGCGTCGTGGTTTTTCCACTGCCGGTCGGCCCCGTCACCAGAAAAATACCGTTCGGCCTCTTGATGATGCGCTCGAACTGCTCATAGTTGTCCTGTTCGAAACCCAGCGACTGGAGACCGATATTGACCGAATCCGGCCGCAGAATACGCAGCACGACGCTCGGCCCGTGGTTGCCCGGCAGCGACGAGACGCGGAAGTCGATATCCTGGCCTCCAATCGACCGTTTGATACGGCCGTCCTGCGGCAGTCTTTTCTCGGCGATATCCATACCCGAAAGAATTTTGAAACGCGTGACCAGCGGAGCCTGCATGTTCTTTGGGATATTGTCCCTTTCGAGGCAGACGCCGTCCACGCGGTATCTGACTCGCACGCGGTCGGCCATCGGCTCGACGTGGATATCGCTGGCTCGCATATAATAAGCGTTGTCGATAATCAGGTTGACCAGCCGGATAATCGGGGCGTCATCATCCAGCCCGGCGGCCTGAGCCCGCAGACTTTCGGCCTGCAATTCGTGGCCGGCTTCGGCGAGCTCCGCAGCGGTGGCGTCGATGCTGTGCCTCAGCCGGTCGTCTTCCACTTTCTTTGTCTGGTCGAATGAGTCTTGGATAAACGACCGGATTCTTGTGGGATTTGCGACGCAGAACTGCGGCTCCGTATTCAGACGAAAGCGAATGGCGTCCATCATCTCGAGGTCCGTCGGGTCGCCGACAATCAGCTTCAGCCTGCCGTTATTCATATCCATCGGGATGACGTTGTGCTTCCTGATGATGTCTTCCGGAATGGCTTTCGCTGCTTCAGGGGAGATGCTCGTGGTGTCCAGACTGACGTAGTCCAGCCCGAATTGCTCGGCGATGGCTTTGGTCAGGTTCTCTTCGTTGATCAGGCCCTGTTCGAGCAGTATTTCGCCGAGCCGCTTCTTGTTGGTCTTCGAGGCCTTGATCGCGTTGATCAGGGCCTCTTTTTGGACCAAGCCGGCTTTGTAAAGTATTTCGCCCAGGTGCCTGCGCTGTTTTGCCATAATCTCCTCAAAATCCTGCGTGCCCCAGTTGCCCCAATTATAACATTTCCGCCATCGTTAGTCAAATATTCAATCTTAATCGGAGCATATTCAGCGCGGTTTGTGCCGCTCGAAACCGCATCGACCGCCTGTCGTGTGAAAAAAGACAGCGCCTAGTCTCGCAGCCTACACCTGAATCAACAGAGATATATACCAGCCCGACGGGCTTTTGTTCGGTTCCGCCGGTTGGTCCGGCTATGCCGGTTATTCCGATTGCGAAATCTGTGCCGGCTTTTCTTCGGGCGCCTTGAGCCATGGACTGAGCTACCTGCTCGCTGACGGCCCCGTATTGTTCGATCAGATCGGCGGGCACGCCAAGCTCGCCGATTTTCGCTTCGTTGCTGTACGTAATCCAGCCGTGAGTGAAACATCGGCTCGCTCCGGGAATGTCGGTGAGCAGTTTGGCTACGAGGCCGCCCGTGCAGGATTCGGCCACGGCGACGGTCTTTCCCTGCCGAGCCAGTTCTTCGCCCACCACCTCGGCTAAAGTCTGGTCCGCCGTGCCATAAACCAGCTCTCCGAGCACGCTTCGCAGCGTTCTTTCATCCGTCACGGCCATCTGCTCGGCCTTTTGTGTATTCTGCGCCGCGGCGACAATATGCAGCGTAACGACGCCGCAGCTTACCGTGCAGTTGACCAACGGATTTCTGCCTCGCTGCATCATATCGCCGAGCAGCTCGGCGATGGTCGATTCGCCCGCTCCGAAGCATTTGAGCTTCCGCACAACGATGGCCTGTCCGCCCGCCAGCGCCCGCAGCTCGGGCAGGACCGATTCGGCAAACATCCGCTCCATTTCCATCGGTACGCCCGGCAGGGCAAAGAGTAATTTACCTTTCGATTCGGCCCTGATCCCCGGCGCTGTGCCGATATTCGGCAGAGCTTCAGCCCCGGCGGGGATATACGCCTGAATCTTGTTCCTCTCGGGCATCGGCAAATCCCGGCCGGCAAAGAACCGCTGAACCTTCTCCAGCAGGTCGTCGTGAAGCTGCAGCTCGACGCCCAGGAAATCCGCCATCGCCTGCCGGGTCAAGTCGTCATCGGTCGGCCCCAGCCCGCCGGTCACTACGACCACGTCGGCGTCGGTGCAGGCGCGGTTGAGCGCCCGGACGATGGAATCTATCTCGTCGCCGATGGCGTATGTGCTGATAACCGGTATTCCGATTGTGAGCAGCTCGGCGCCCAGGTGTGCGGCGTTGCTGTTGATCGTCTGGCCGCTGAGCAGCTCATTGCCGATACTGACGATACTTGCTCTTTTCATAAGAGCGGGATTCTAATCTTCGCTTGGTCCGAAAACAAGCCGAAAAAGTCTTTCCCTGCCATTCCCGATGATTGGGCAAGCCGGAACTGTTTGCTCTGAATTTTGAATTCTTTGTCGCCCGGCGGTCGAGCTGTGGTATAATGATGTTATGGCAAAGTATCCTATATTCCTGGAATTGGGCGGTCGCCGTGTCGTCTTGATCGGCGGGGGGGCTGTGGCGCTGCGAAAAGCTCAGTCGCTGCTTGAGGCGGGGGCCCGGCTGGTTGTGGTGGCCGAACATATCGACGATATGTTCATAGCCTTGTGTCAGGGCAAGGACGCTGAGCTGATAAAGTCCAGGTATGCCAAGAATTATCTGGCCGGTGCGTTGCTCGCTGTGGCGGCGACAAACGACCACCAGCTCAACAAACAAATCTACAAGGATTGCCAGGAACTCGAAGTCCTGTGCAACGTCGTCGATGTGCCGGAGCTTTGCGATTTCTTCGTGCCGGCCGTCGTCAAACGGGGCGACCTGCAAATCGCCGTCGGCACCGAAGGCCAATGCCCCGCCTACGCCGGACACGTCCGAAGAAAGTTGGAAGAGGTCTTCACCGAAGAACACGGCCAGTTTCTTGCCGAGCTGGAGGTCATGCGAAAGAAAATCATTGAAGAAATGTCCAATCCCGCCGACCGCAAAACCGTTTTGGGGCAGTTGGTCGATGACGACTCGTTTGGATACTTCGTCCGGAGCGGGTGCTCTCAATGGCGAACCTTTGCCGAGGAGCTTATCAGCAGTCAATCACCCTCGCGGGACAAACAAGTAGAACAGCCTTTCCCGATAACGCCGAGAAAGCTAAACACGTGATACTCTCAACCGGCCATGCGACGGCAAATCAGGCTTCGATCTTGTCGATTGTAACTTGAAGGTATTTCTGGCGGTGTCCCGTGCGTTTTTGGCTGTTTTTGCGCTTTCGTGCATACATCGGATGGAGCTTTTTGCCCTTTACGACGGCCTTCTCAGCGGTGGTCTTGAACGAAGCGATAACCTTCGCGCCTTCAAGATAAGGGGCGCCGACTTTGATGTTTTCGCCGTCGCCGATAAGCAGAACCTTGCCCAATTCGATGGTCTTGGCATCGGGGGAGACATCCGTCAGTTCGATATTTAGATAGTCGCCTTCGGTGACTTTATATTGCTTTGAACCCTGTTCAATTACTGCATACATTGCGAAAAACTCCTGGCTTCTACACGTTCAGAATCTTGTTTCGAAGCGGCATTTTTGCATATCCAGCCCTTTTTGTAAAGCAAATTATTCGATATTTTTGTACTCTATGGCCGAAAAATGAGGTTTGGAGTCTGAAGAAACAGTGTTTTGAGGAGCCATTTAATGCAATAGGGGTATCCTATTGACTCAAGTATCTCCAAGATGTAGTGTATTGGGTCATGGAAGATTACCCCAAAACGATTATGGAATTCGAGAGCAGATTCGCAACGGAGGATGCATGTCGAGAGTAT
>Ga0315295_10000056_pt1 | contig 94662 bp, 81 predicted proteins | sample YL17G14_0_MG_FD_204453 | JGI IMG/M metagenome (GOLD analysis project Ga0315295, IMG submission 204453) | Sediment microbial communities from Yellowstone Lake, YNP, Wyoming, USA - YL17G14_0 | ecosystem: Environmental > Aquatic > Freshwater > Lake > Sediment | place: USA: Wyoming | collected...
CTGGGTGGTTCCCCTCATCCGCAGAAATCGATTGCAGTCTGCAGATAGATGTCCGCGCAGGCTGTGACGCTCGTCAAGTCCACCCACTCCTCGGCCGCATGCGCGCCCGTGCCCGATGGCCCGAACAGCAGGGAAGGGATTCCAGCAGCGGAGAGCAGTGCGGCGTCGGTCCAGAACGGGACACCGGCGATCTGCGGCGATTTCCCGAGGATTTTGGACGCCGCGCCTCGGGTTGTCCTGGCAATGTCCGAATCCTCGGGCGTCTCGAGTGGGGAGCGGTCAAGGCCGCGGCGCAGCATTGATTTGAAGGATGGATCGTCCCGCTCAAGGTCACGCAAGATCCCTGCAAGTTCAGCCTCAACCGCCCTGGGCGCCTCGCCCGGGATCGTGCGGCGTTCGACGGACAGGACGCACTGGTCAGGATAGATTGAGAGTTCCCGCCCGCCCTTGATGAGCGAGGCATGCAATGATCCGCTCCACAGTAGGGGATGCATCGGCTTCAATCGCAGGGTGTTGTCAAGTTGCTCCATGGCGCTGAGCACGCGCCCCATTTTGACGATTGCGTCCACGCCGAGATCCGGACGCGAGCCGTGCGCCGCCTCGCCAATGGTCTCGATCTCCAGCCACACGAATCCCTTGTGGGCCAGGATGAGCCGCAGTTCGGTGAACTCAGCCACGATGGCGCCGTCCGCTTTGAACCGTGACGCAAGCGCCTGCGTGCCGATGCTGGCATATTCCTCATCGACCACGGCCTGCAAGATCACGTCTCCGCGCAGCCCGCGCTTCCTGGCTTCGGCCGCCGCAAGCATGCAGGCGGCAAGCCCGCCCTTCATGTCATACGCGCCGCGCCCGTAAAGCCGGTCGTCCTTAACCAGCGGCGTGTGCGCATGCTTCATCTCGCCTGTGCCTACTGTATCCATGTGGCCGTTGAGCACCAGCGTCTTGCCCCCGCCCGTCCCGCGCACGATCCCGACGACATTGGGACGACCGGGTGCCGTTTCGATGAGCTGGACCTCCAGCCCCGCACGTTCAAGCCAGTCGGCGATGTAGCGCGCGATCTCGGCCTCGCCCGCACCGCCGGGCACGAGGACGGGATTTGTGGAATCGATGGCAACCAGGTCGCTGAGGAGTTGCGTGGGTTCGTCCATGGGAGGCATTTAACCACAGATGATTGCAGACGAATACAGGCGGAGCGAGGCTAGTGCGAGATCAGCTCCCACCTCACGTCCGGTGAGCCCTTCAGCAGCCACATCTCCACTCCCTTGTAGTTCACGCGCGCGTAGTGCTCGGACATCCAGGCTGTGATGTCCTGCCTGCCCCACTGGCTGGTCTCCGCATACGTCGGCCGCAGCTGCTTGATCGAGTAGTCCAGGTCGTACTTGTTGTGGCCGGGAACGCTGTGCATGCCGCCCCAGCCGACTGCCCCCGAGAGATCCGCTGGCAGCGAGGCGATGTAGGCGTCAGTCCTTCCGAGCATGTCGTGCGCCCTGCGGTCGGTGTAGTAGGGGACCACGCCGGCGGCCAGCACAGCCACGCTGGCATCCTCTGTGGTCACCTCGTTCACCGCCACCGCGGCATTGATCCGGACTTGATAGAAGTCCAGCGGAAACCATCTCTCGCGGAAGAGCATTAGACGCGTGAAGATCAGGTTCACGCTCAGGATCGCGAGTGCCGTCATGTATCCGAATAGCCTCGTGCCCTTTGGAGAAGACAGCGAATGGCTCATTCGCCGGACCAACTCCAGCGCTGCACGCGCGAACAGCACGGCTGCCAGCGGTTGCGCCGGGGTCATCATCCGCCAAATGCGCACGGGATCGCCGCCCACCCAGATCTGATACAGGATCGGCAGCGCTGCAAGCGTTAGGTAAAGGCTTTTCCTCCGGTCGGGCTTGAAGATGCAGCCTAGGGTGCCTACACCAAGAAACACAGCGTGGGTGACGAGATAGAGACTGGTGAAACCAAGGCCGTCCCTGATCCGGTCAGCGAGCGGCATGCCGGTGAGCTTGAGATAGTAGGTGTTCGGCAGAAAGTCGCCGTAGTACAGCAGGCGGAACAGTTCCCGACCGATGGGGAACAGTAGGAACAAACCGAGCGCGGGCAGCAGCATGCGCGCCCGGGCGCGGCGGTCCGTTTCGGCGGCTGGTATTGTGACGGCGTAGATCAGTATAGGGATCGAGAAGATCGCCGAGTCCTCGCGTGTCAGGTACGCCAGTCCCAGGAATGCTGCGACCGGCAGCAAGCCGGCGCCACCTCTGTTCCGCGCATAGCCCTCCAGCGCAATCATCGCGGCCAGGATGAGCAGCGTCAGCAGCCCTGTCTCCATACCTGTGAGCGACCAGTGGGAGAGCGGGTAGTAGGTCAGCGTCATGAGCACGGTTGCGACCCCGAGGGCCAGGCGGTCCCTCTCAGGCAGGTCCATGCCCACGCGCTGTGCCAGCTTCCACACGAGTACGCAGCATCCGAGCACGATTGCCACGCCCGTGATCTGGACCGCGAGCACGGCGCCGGGCTTGTCCAGCACCGCCGTGAAGAGGGACATAAGCAGCGTCCAGAGTAGATTGGTGTAGCCCTCGATCCGCTCGCCCGGGTTCCACACCAGTCCCTGACTGTGCGAGAAGTTCCACGCATAGCGCATGGAGATCATGGCGTCGTCGAACAGGCCGAAGTAGCGCCGGCCGTCTATCGCCACGACGGACGATTCCAGCAAGAACGGAATAGCCCAGGCTATATATAGGAAGGCCAGCACTGCCCCGAGCAGCAGCAGCAGACGCTTGGCCGGCATGCGTTTGATGGTTGACTGCATCATGCGGCTCCGGCGCGTCCCCTAGAACCCCTGCGCCGCGTATTCCCCCCACACCCCGCGGAGCACGTTGCAGATCTCGCCAAGCGTCACGTCGTTCTCGACACATTCGATGAATACCGGCATCAGATTTTCGCTTCCGCGCGCCGTACGCTCGACCAGGTTCATCAGTGCCGCGGCCTTTGTTGAATCCCGATGTGCGCGCAGGTGCTCAAGCTGTTTCCGCGCGGCCGATTCGATCGCCGGATCGACCTTCAGCGGCTCAAGCGTCACCTGCTCCTCGACCTGGTATTGGTTCACACCCACCACGATCTGCTCGCCGCGCTCGATGGCTTTCTGCGCCTCGTAGGCAGCGTTCTGGATTTCGTTCTGCATGAAGCCGCCCTCGATCGCCGCCAGCGCGCCGCCCATGTCATCGATGCGCTTGATGTATTCTGCCGCTGCCTTCTCGATCTCATCTGTGAGCTGCTCGATGAGGTACGACCCGCCAAGCGGATCGACGGTGTCTGCCACACCCGACTCGTGCGCGATGATCTGCTGGGTGCGCAGCGCTAGCTGCACTGACTCCTCGGTGGGTAGCCACAGCGCCTCGTCGCGGCTGTTGGTGTGCAGCGACTGCGTCCCTCCCAGTACCGCCGCCAGCGCCTGGATGGTCGTTCGCACGACATTGTTCTCCGGTTGCTGTGCGGTGAGCGTTGAGCCTGCGGTCTGCGTATGGAAGCGCAATTGCCAGCTGGCAGCCTTCTTGGCCTTGAAGCGCTCGCGCATCGTCCGCGCCCACAGCCGGCGCGCGGCCCGGAACTTGGCGACCTCCTCCAGCAGCTGGTTATGTGAGTTGAAGAAAAATGAGATCTGCGGGGCGAAGTCGTCCACCTTCATGCCCGTCTGGAGTGCCGCTTCGATGTATGCGATCGCGTTGGCAAGCGTGAACGCCACCTCCTGCACCGCCGTCGAGCCGGCTTCGCGGATGTGGTATCCGCTGACCGAGATCGTATTCCAGTTCGGGACGCGCTCGGCGCAGTACTTGAGCGTGTCGGTGATCAGGCGCATCGACGGCTCGGGTGGAAAGATGTACGTCCCCCGGGCCACGTACTCCTTCAGTATGTCGTTCTGGGTCGTGCCGCGCAGCTTGCTTATCTCCGCGCCCTGTTTGCGCGCCACGGCGATATACATCGCCAGCAGGATGCCCGCCGGCGCGTTGATGGTCATCGAGGTCGAGACCTGCTCGAGCGGGATCTCCCTGAACAGCGTCTGCATATCCTCCAGCGACGAGATCGAAACGCCCACCTTGCCAACCTCGCTGTGTGCCAGCGGGTCGTCGGCGTCATAGCCGATCTGCGTGGGCAGGTCGAAGGCCACCGAAAGGCCGGTCTGGCCCTGCTTTAGCAGGAATCTGTAGCGCCCGTTGGATTGCTCGGCCGTAGCGAAGCCCGCGTACTGACGCATAGTCCACAGCCGTGAGCGATACATCGTCGGCTGCACCCCGCGCGTGTATGGGTATTCACCGGGAAAGCCCAGTTTCCCGGCATACTCTTCGTCGCCATCAGGCGGCAGCGCCACGCGCGGCAGCGCCACACTGGACGAGGTCACAAAGCGGTCCCTGCGCTCGGGGAACTTTCTAGTGGAGGGCTCGAGGATCTCCTTCGTCCAGCGCAGCAATGATTCTCTGACTGACATGGCCACCTGCCCTCGGGAGTCTATCATGTCTTATAATCGATGGAAGATCGTGGATCGCTGAGTGCGATTGGCCCCTGGGGCATGGAGGTCGCTTGGACTCGGAGGAGCTGAAGAAGCGAACAAAGGAATTCGGCCTCAGGGTTATTCGCCTTACCGCATCTCTCCCCGCCTCAAGAGTCGCACCATCATCGGCCGCAAGTTGCTGCGGTCCGGCACATCCGTCGGTGCCGCCTATAGAGCCGCGTGCCGCGCCCGCTCCAAGCTGGACTTCATTTCCAGGACGCGCATTGCCATCCAGGAGGCCGACGAATCCCTCTACTGGATGGAAATGCTGGTCGACGCCGACCTGATGCCCAGGGAGAAACTGGCGCCCGTGATGAAGGAAGCCAGTGAGGTCATCGCTATTCTCACTGCCTCCGTCAAGAAAGCACGCGCCCATTTGCGTCAGAAGAGCTGAGGCGATCGGGCACCACTCTACGATCTACAATCCACGATCATCAATTGTGCGCTCGTCTGGTACGGGCCGCACCATCAAGGCATGCTCTGCATGCAGTCTGATCCCTCTAGGAGATTCCATGCCCGCATTCTTTATCCTCCTCTACCGCTTCTTCCGCAGCCTGTGGATCGGCTTGAAGGACGCCGAATTCCGCGGCATGTTCTACTGGGTGCTCGGCATCCTGGGGCTGGGCACCTGGTTCTACTCCCGCGTGGAAGGCTGGCGCGCGCTTGATTCGCTCTACTTCACCGTGACCACGCTGACGACCATCGGCTACGGCGATTTCCAGCCGAAGACCGATGCAGGCAAGATCTTCACCATTTTCTACATCATCGTCGGCATCGGGTTGCTCTCGGGCTTCATCATCCTGCTTGCCGAACGCAGCGGCATTATCAAACGACCGAAGGTAGATAGGCCATCCTGATGTTGTTTCGCGCCCGTGCCCTTCTTGTCTAAGGAGTCTTGATGGTGGATTCGCTCAGGGTAGTGCCTGATCCTCAATCCTCGGTCAATGATCAGCAAGCCATTGGCTACGTCGTCGGCGGCGGACTCCAAGAATCCTTCCGTGTCCGCCTTACGGTTGACCCGCTCAGCGTGCAGGAAGGCGCCTTCGTCGTCATCGAGAGCGGCGCATACCTGTTCTACGGCCTGGTCACCGACATGCAGCTCGGCGCCACCGATCCCCGCTTTGCGGACGAGCAATCCGAGAAGCGCCTGTCGCCTGTTTTAGCCAGGGCGCTGCACGGGCAGACGCTCTTCACCAATCTGGAAGTGCTCCCCGCGCTGATGTTCGAGCGCGGCCCCGATCCCGCCTTGCCGGAATACGCGGAATGGCAGCGAGGGCATGCTGATCGGTCGCCGCGGCCCGTCCCCGTGAAGACCGTGCCGGCGCATCACTCCCCCGTGCGATTGGCCTCCGAGGGCGATATCGCTGAGATCTTCGGCAAACCCGGCGAAGAGGGCAAGTTCATCATCGGCTATACCCGCGAACAGGGTCACCCCGTATGCGTGGACCTCAAGCAGTTGGTCCAGCGCTCCGCCGGTGTGTTCGGCGCGACTGGCACCGGCAAGTCCTTCCTCACGCGGCTGGTGCTGGCAGGCCTCATCCAGCACAACAAGGCTTCGGTGCTTGTGCTCGATATGCACAACGAGTACGGCTACGACAGCGTGGATCCAGACTCCAAGTTGCGCGCATACGGGCTGAAGAGCAAGTTTGCCGCGCGCGTCCGTGTCGTCGGGCTCGGACGCGGCGCGACCATTCGCGGCGCCGCGCCTGATTTCAACCTGGAGATCGCAGAAAGCGACGTCTCCACCGCTGACATCGAACTCCTCACGCGCGAGCTCAACCTCAAAGAGACCACGCCTACCACCCTCGACGCGCTGTGGGATTCCTTCAGGAACGATTGGTTCAGCCAGTTCAAGGCCATGACGCAGGATGTCATCGCCACCGAGGATGGCAAGAAGGTCCCGGCCGCTGATAGCGTTGAAGCCTGGGCAAACGCGAACGGTGTGAACGTCATGGCCGCCGTGGCGTTGCACGGCAAGATGCGTCGATTGTTCCACACGCCCTACATCGTCCCCAAGCCTGCCGCGGACACGGTCAAGCAGATCACCGAGTCCCTTTCCACCGGGCAGCACATCGTCCTCTCGTTCGCCGGCTTCGACAGCGATCTGGATTACCTGCTGGTCTCGAACCTGCTGACTCGCAAGTTGCGCGAGACCTGGGTGCACAAGGCGGATGAATTCCGCAAGTCGGGAAAGGACGAGCCGCGCCAGCTGGTCATCGTCCTGGAGGAGGCGCACAAGCTGCTCAACCGGGAGATGGCCGTGCAGACCACCTTCTCCACCATCGCCCGCGAGCTGCGCAAGTACTACGTGACGCTGCTGGTCGTCGACCAGCGCCCATCGCAGATCTACGACGAGGTCATGTCGCAGCTGGGCACGCGCATCAGCGGTTGGCTGGGTGATGAGGACGACATCCACGCCGTGCTCTCCGGCTTGGCGGGACGCGAAGCTCTGCGCGGCATGCTTGCGCGCCTGCAGCCCAAGGCGGAGGTGCTGCTTCTCGGCTGGGGAGTCCCCATGCCGTTGCCGGTCAGATCACGCCGATATGACGACGCATTCTGGAAGGAGCTGCTGGGCTCCAAGAGGGGGAAAGGGGACGGGTTGAAGGACCTGGGGTTCTGAAATCGTCTTAGCAGCCGCACAAACACAGACAAAATGCCTTGGGCAACCTGCCTAAGGCATTTTCCATTTGCGCATCAGACTTCGGAGGCCCTTTCTCCTCGCCTACTGCGCCGGCGGCTTGTACATCGACGTCGCGAATGGCGCGCTCAGTTCGCACACCGAAAGATCGTCGAAGTAGTACGCCGTATTGGGGTCGTTGGGTGCGTGAGCCTCCAGGCTGATCATGCCCGCGGGCAGAGGCTGGGGATCTTGGTACTCGATCAACTTCCTGCCGTCGACCCAAACTTGTATCAATCCCTGATAAACGCTGACCTCGGCATAGTACCACTGACCCTCTTTCACGCGCAGGCTGCTGTTGCCGACGGGGAAGTGGCCGACGTCGGGAATGTCAAGCCGTGTGAGTGTCATGAACGGTGTGGTACCCCACTGGATTGGGTAGCGGGTTTCCCCGCCCGGTTTAGGCGCATGCTTCAGATTGATGAAGGAGAACCCGTCCCTTCCCTGGGCTTGAATCCTCAGCCGCCAGGCGAAATTATCGAAGGTCATGCCCTGCAGGTCATCAAGGTCCTCGTGCCCGCCAGTGAAGGCGGCCACTTGGTTGCCCTCCTCTTTCTGCACGACGCCCCATCCATTCTGCGCGCCGAAATCCGTCGCCGCCGTAATATGCTGCCATCCCTGCGCCTTGCCGTCCTGGAAGTCCTCCATATAAAGGAGCTTCTCGTCGGGGGCGCACGCGTCCGCAGCCAGCAGGCCAAGCGGATCACGCTGCAGGATCAGCGCCATCTCGGTGGAACCGCGCTCCAGCGTTACGGGCTGGACGGCCGGATGGTAGCCCGGAGCGGAAACGCTGAGATTCACCTCTGGCCCCTGCAAGTTCGTCCATGTGTATTGTCCTGATGCATCGATCTGGATGGGTTGGTTGCTTCCCGACTCGAGCAGGACGACGCTGGCGCCTGTAAGAGGAGCGCCGCCTTCATCGGCGATGTGCACGGTGAGATCGTACGGGATGGGTGTTGCCGTCGGAGTTGGCGCGGGCGTTGGGGTCCACGCCGCCGCCGTCATCGTGGTGATCTGCTGTGCCGATGGGCCGCAGCCGGCGAGGAGTATGAAGATGGCGATGGTGCACGCAGTACGTCTTGGTTTCACGGAGGTGTCTCCTCTTTGTCGAACGATTGACGGCCGGGCCGGTGTCCCGATAGCGCGAGCGCCGCGGAACCAATTGTATTCTAGTCAAACCCCTTAACGGTTGGCCAGGCTTCCTCCAGCGGGACTTTGAGTCCGCGAGCAATGAAGATCGGAGCGCCGTTCTCCTGGGGCATGCAGTACGTACAGCTCCAGGCGGGACCCGGCGTCACGCTCTTGAAGCTACTGGAAAGATCCTGCAGGGGACGGTTGACAGAGATGATCACCTTCCCGGTGCAGCCCCGCGTTCCCCAGATGTAGTAGCTGTTGTGCCCGCTTATGGCCCTGGGAAGCCCAAGCGGCGCGCCATAGAGGTCGATCGCCGCCGCCTCACCATAGTTCCGGGTCAGGATGCAGGCCTCGGCCTGCTCCTCCGGCGTCAGGGTCTCATAGGCTTTCTGCACGGCCGCGACCATCTCGTGCCACCCGTATCGGTCAGCGTAGTTCTGCGGAAGTTCGGACGACACGAGCGACTCCTGCTTGACCTCTCCCACTCCACCGATCAGCGCGTTGAGGCGGATGAACGTCTCCGGCCGAAGGATGGGGATGGAGAACGGCACCATCAGCAAGCCCGAGATGGCCAGCGTCCAGAAGTAGGCCGGCTGCAGCCAGGTCAGTCTGGGCCGTTGCTGTACCAACCGTTGCAACCCGTAGGCGCCAGACGCGAACAGTACGGGATAGGCAGGCGTTAGCCAGTAGAACTTCGCCTTCTGGAGCATGAAGACGACGTAAAGGATCACGTAGGCCCACCCGAAGGCGCGATAGGGTTTGCCGCCAGGGGTGAAGAATAGGAAGCACAGTCCCCCCAGCCAAAGCGGCAGCGAAAGCGGATTCAGGGTTATGACCTGCTGGAGCAGGAATTCCAGGGGCGTGGCCTGGAAGGTCTTCCCGCTGGAATAGTTGCCGGTGAATTCCAGGAGGGGGAATCCGTGCGTCGCCTGCCAGAGCAGATACGGCAATACAAGAACCGCCGCGATCAGCCCACCGAACAGCAGCCAGCGATTGAACAGCAGCTTCCGCGACTCGCTCAGCAGCAGGCCGACCAGCAGGGCGAGCACGTAGAAAGCAATCGGCATCTTGGTGAGAAGACCAAGCCCGATCACCAAGCCGCCTGTTATCCAGCGACGCGGCTGCTGGTCTTTGATCATCCGGACAAGCACCCACGCCGTCAGTGTCCACCACAACTGATCGAACGGATCCATCGTCAGCAGTCCGCTTGATCCCATGAACACCGGGCCCAGGGCAACGGCCAGGGCGGCCAAGGCTTGCGCTGCCAGGCCGCCTCCCAGCACGGCCGCAATGTTCGCGGTCAGCAGAACGATGATCACGCCTGCCAGTGCAGGCAGCAGCCGGATGGCGAGCGCCGTTTCACCGAAGATCGCCCTTGAGACCCCGGCAACCAGGGCCACGAACGGCGGGAATTCCACATATCCAAAGCTCGGATGCTGGGCTGCCGCCAGGTAGTACATCTCATCGCGAAACACATTGTCGTGGGCATTGGCCCACAGATGCAGCGCGAACTGCACCAATGCGATGAGCAGCACAGCCCAACCTGACTGTCGCAGCCAGTTGGAAAACGCTGATCGAGCGTTCATGGTATCCCTCCTGAGAGTACAGATTCAGACCTGCTACTGCAGTATTCGGATTACGGGGGCATGCGTTAAGTGTCGAAAGGCACGAATTGTGGAACCGACGGAGTTCGGCAGCCAGCGGGCAATGTCCTGATCACGCTCTGGCAGCCATCCGATTGTATTCTAGTCGAACCTCTTCGCGGCTGGCCAGGCTTCCTCCAATGGCACCTTCAGCGCGCGGGCGATGCCGATCACTGCCCCATTCTCGAACGGCAGGCAGTAGTGGCATTTCCATGCCGGCCCCGAGGTTGTAGACCACAGTACTGAGATCTATGTTATCAACCTCGACGGTTCCGGATTGAAGAACATCTCCTACGCGATTGGGGTGGATGAATGGCTTGATTGGTGACCGGGGAACGACCTGACGCACGAATTCCCAGATGACGGCCGCGTCTCTTGCCGTCGATGGTAGGCTCCATCGCCGGCGCCTTGTTGTTGGCGGCCGCCGCCGAGTAGAACTCGGCAGGAAACTCGATGGGTGCCTCGCTCTCAACGGCGATGAATGCTGATGTCCGAGACCTCTCCTAGGTCCCGCAACACCAGGTTTATGAATCGCCCGACCGTGATGGCCTCCTGCGCCTCGTCTTTCGCGGTGCAGTCAAATGCCAGGATTGCCGGGTCACTGGATCTTACCCTGCGGACGCTGCCCTTGACGGTCCCGGACGAATGGATCAGATGCAGATGCTTGGTGTAACGGCGATCACTGATTTTCCATATCCGGGCACGGCGCAGGGCGTCGCAAAGCTCATGCACTCGTGCCTCTGTGCCTTTCCCGGTATTCACTTTGATCTGGATCATGAGACCTCACTTTCCATTCAACGATCCCCTGGTTTCGCTGGGTGTGCGTTCCTACAGTCCAAGCTGCGCGCGCTGCACCGGCGATTTCTCGGTCCGCGCCGCTTCGCCTGCGAGACCCGGTGTGTGCAGCACGAAATGGAAGTAGTCCGGTGAGCTGGTCAGGAAGGTGTGCGCCTCGCCGGGCTCCACGACCAGCATCTCCCCACTGGTGAGCCGGATCGTCTCATGCCCGACTCGCACGTCCGCAGTACCGCGAGCGACCAGATACACCTCGGTCACCTGCGAGTGTTCGTGAGGTTCATCCACTCCCGTGTTTGCGTAGCCGATCGATATCGGCAGATTCGAGTTCCACGGTCCGCAGTACCACCCCTTGGCTTTTGATGGGTCTGCCCGTTCGAGCCTCACTGGTCACTCCATTTCAATTCGTTCTTGCTTCTGCTGCCGTCATGATGGCACCCAGCCGCGCTGCCGAATGAGTCATCCACCAGCCTGTGATCGCTGCCAGTGTCTTCACTTCCGCCTCCCCGCGCATATCGGAGCACACGCAGCGCCTGGCTGGTCTCTCCCATGGTTCCTCTCTCAGGTGAGTCGGTGACCCTATTATGGCACAGACGAGCCCCCGCGGCGCGGCCAGGCCGCCGATCATGCTGCCGGCCAGAACGCCAGGGTTGCCAGGATGAGGACGACCCACAAGGCTATCTCGATTGTTTCTGTGATCGGTTGCGCCTTGCGGAGAGCCCCGTAGATGTGCAGTGCCAGCATTGCCACCAGCAGCCAAAGCATCAGCTCGAACACGAACGGCTGTGTGGCCGGCATGAGTGCAGCCTTGATGGTGTAGGCGGCAAAAACGCAAAGGAATACACCCAGGGAGCGACCCAGAAATGTCGCCAACTGACTGGACGCTGGAATCTCCCAATGCAAGAGACGTGCCCAACTCAACGGGACCATGAGGAGTGGGAGCCCGAACGCGGCCAGCATGGCGATGCCCGCGACCACAAGGAATGTCCCCGCATAAGCCTGCCAGACTCCGATCATCTCGCGGCGCTCCCTCCTGATCCGGCCAATGCCTCAAGGGGGGTCTCCACCTCCCTGAAGGCCCTGTACCACTGCAGCACCTTACCCGGCTCCCCAAAATTCAGCCATGTCTTCTTGGGGGTAGCCTTGATTTCGATTGCCTTCTGAACCCTCATTGCCTCTCCTTTCCTCTGATGCCTGACCTCCGGTGAACGTCCTCCACCACGCGCGGATATGGTAGCGGTCGCGCTGCTTTAGCCGGTTTCACTGGGCTAGATGCCTCGCCAGGCGTCGGCCCAGCGCGATGATCGTTAGCGTGGGTGGAAGGCCCCAGGACTCAGGGATGACCGAGCAATCGCAAACATACAGGTTCTCGAGTCGTGACCTCAAATTTGAGTCAACTACGTCGCCGATCTTGGCCGTTCCACCCGGGTGCACGGCTGTGTACCAGGTCTGGAAAACATGCTGTGCACCGGCTTGCTTGAGGATTTTCCTCGCCACGTCGGCACCTCTGGCCAATCTGGTCCGGTCCTTCTCAGTGAGGCGCTTACTGACTCCACCGCGGGCGGTCAGGCGGCCGCCGAGGTCGTCCTTGATCTTCACCATGATAGAAAGCGTGTTGGAGTGTGATGCGATCCGGTCGAACCGGAATACCTCGGTCGTGAAAACTGTATAGAGCCACCGCGGCCAGATCAGGTCCGTAAGGAGGTATCCTTCGGCGGCGTCGTACATCCCCGCCGCCATGGGGAATTCCTTGCCACCGTGCAGATTATCGACCGTTCCGTTCACGATGACCAGCGGGTCAAAGAAGAAGTCATTCCCGACGTTCGTGACCCCCGAGGCGCGCAGGATCGGCGGTGTGCCAATGCCTCCGGCAGACAGGATGACGAGGGGCGCCGAGACCCGGTGCTTCGCCCCGTCCTTTGAGAAATCCACACTGTCGACCCTTCCATCTCGGATGCCCAATCGTGTGACCGTGGCGTCCGTCAGCAGGGTCGCGCCCTGCGCGCACGCCTCGGCGATGTACACGCGCGCGTTCCACTTGGCGCCGTGAGGGCATCCCATTGTGCACTTGTCGCAGTCCGGAAGGCACTTCTCCTGATTGACGATCTTGGGCAGCTTTGCCCAGGCATACCCCAGATCCTTGGCGTTTTGCATGATGCGCCGGGCCGCGGGACCTATCAATTCATCCGCCAGTGGGGCGATGGGTAGCTCGCGCTTGGTGTCCTCCACGTCGCGCTTCAAATCGATCCCGTGCCTCTCGAACATCGCGTACGGCGGTTCGAACGCCGTCGCATATGCCATGATTGAGCTTCCTCCCAGGATTGTCGCGCGGATCAGCATCAGCAGTTCTTCCGTGACGAGGAGATTACGGCCAGGAACGAGACCCATGGCCATGAATTGAAGCATGGTGCCTCTGATCTCAACACTCGAGCCGCGTTCCAGGATCAGAACCCTGGCCTCTCGTCTGCTGAGCTCCCGTGCCACCGTGGCTCCGCCGGGCCCCGATCCAATCACGATTGCATCGAACTTCCCCTGCATCCAGGTCTCTATGATTCCTCCTCCCGTCGTAGCCGGGGGCTAGTGAATCCAGATGCGCATGCCCAACTGCGCGAACTCAATCACGCGGGCCGATTCCCCGACCCGCACGCAGCCGCCGCTGCTTGGCTGCCCCAGGGTCGCGTCCAGCAGGTTCCCATCCGCGTCCATGAGCCTCGAGTGAATGCCGATCCCCTTGCCTAGGTGGAACATGAGCATGTCAGAGACAAAAACGCCCGGCACATTCTCGATCGGACCCTTTTCCATCATCTGCACGCGATACAAGCCTGGCGGCGTCGGATGGCTTGCGACGCCGGATGAAGCCGGATACTCAGCAATGACGCTGCCCGCTTCGTGCAGGACGACCATCTGCCTCGTCAGATCGACCTCGATCCAGGAGTCGGTTGGGCCGATAAAGGCCGGAGACTGCTCGGGGCTTGCGGCCTCCGTTACCCCTGCTGTCAGCAAGTCCGATGCCCCGATACAGGCCGAGGTGAGCGTCAGTACAAACGCACTGCTCAGCCTGACAAGGGCGCGGCGCCACCGCATACCAGCTCCTTCCCCTCGCATGAGCGATTTGAGGCGGCGACCCACGGCGTCGGCGTGGGCAAAATGATCTTCGCCGTCGCGGATATCGGCGAGGGTGGGAACGAACGGCTTCTACTACCATTATAGTTGTCGGGCACACGGAATCAAGTGCCTGCATGCCCCTGCTTTTCCGTTGACGCCGCCGGAGTGAAATTCAGACCGGAATGGTATGATAGCAACGCGAGCCATGGTGCGGCTCAGAGGTGTCCCATGATGAACAACCGTCAGCTGGCTGATATCTTCACCCTAATCGCCAATCTCTCGGAGATCAAGGGCGAGGTAATCTACAAGACGCTTGCATATCGCAAAGCGGCGGAGAATATCGCCGGTTTGAGCCGCGAAGCCTCCGAATATTGGAAGGAAGGCAAGCTCGAGGAGATCCCCGGGGTGGGCAAGGCCATCGCGGAGAAGATCGACGAGCTGATGCGCACCGGCAAGCTCCGATTCCTGGACAAGCTGAAGAAGGAAGTGCCGGCAAGCCTCGCTGAGTGGCTCAAGGTTCCAAGCCTCGGGCCGAAGAAAGCCGGCATGATCTGGAAGGCGCTCAAGATCACCACGCTGCCCCAGTTGGAGAAGGCTGCCCGCCTCGGCAAGCTGCGCGATCTGCCGGGGATGGGCGCGAGGTCCGAGGAAGCCATCCTCGCAGGAATCGAATCGCTGTCGCGGCGTTCAGGGCGCATTCCTCTCGGAGTCGCCTGGCCGCTGGCGCAGAAGCTCATTGCCGAGCTGAAGAAAGTCAGGGGGGTGGAGGCAGCCGAGCCTGCCGGGAGCCTCCGGCGCATGCGCTCCACCATTGGCGATATCGACATCTTGGTGGCCGCCAAAGACTCAGCGCCCGTGATGGAGGCCTTCACCAGCCTGCCCGGAGTCGTCCGGGTGCTCGGCAAAGGCGAGACCAAGTCCAGCATTGAGTTCAGTGACGGAGTCCGCGCCCAGGTATGGGTGCATCCGCCCGAGAAGTTCGGTACCGCGCTGCAATATGCCACCGGCTCGAAGGATCACAACGTGCAGCTCCGGCAGCTTGCGCTTGACAAGGGGCTTTCATTGTCGGAGCACGCTCTGATGAAAGTGAAGGGCGGGGTGGAAATCTTGTGCGACACGGAGGAGAAGGTCTACAAGACCCTCGGCCTGCCGTGGATCCCGCCGGAGCTGCGCGAGGATCGGGGCGAGGTGCAGGCTGCCAGGTCCGGAAGGCTCCCAAGGCTGATTGAGGTCAAAGACGTCAAGGCTGATCTGCAGGTGCATTCGACCTACAGCGATGCCGGGCTCTCGATGCTCGAAATGGCGCGTGCAGCCGCAAAGCGCGGCATGAAGGTCATTGCCTTCACGGATCACTCTGTGAGCCTTGGCATCGCCGGCGGCTTGAGCATCGCTGACCACAAGAAGCAGGCCGCGGAGATCAGGAAGATCCAGAAGGAGCTGGGAGACAGCATCCTCGTGCTGCACGCAACTGAAGTTGAGATCAAGGCCGATGGCAGTCTGGATTATCCCGATGATTTCCTCGCCAGCCTCGATCTCGTCCTGGCGTCGCTGCATACTTCATTGCGTCAGCCGCGTGAGAAGATCATGCTGCGTCTGCTCAATGCCGTGCGCAATCCGCATGTGGACATCATCGGTCATCCAACCGGAAGGCTCATCCCTGACCGCGAGGGGGCCGATGTGGACATCGATGCGTTGCTCAAGGCCGCGGCCGAGACCGGCGTGGCGCTGGAGATCAATGCCCACTGGTCACGTCTCGATCTCGATGACGTGCACGCGCGGCGGGCAAAGGACCTGGGTATTCCCATCAGCATCAACACCGACGCCCACTCCGAGGCGGACTTCGACGTATTGTTCTACGGGGTTGCCACCGCCCGCCGGGCGTGGCTGGAGCCGAAAGATGTCATCAACTGCTGGCCGAGGGACAAGCTCCTCGGCTGGCTGAAGGATCGAGGCCGGAATGCCTGAGTCCTATTGCGTCATCCTAACCACTGCCGGGAGCCAGGATGAGGCCGATCGACTTGCCAAACTCCTGGTTTCCCGCAGGCTGGCGGCCTGTGTTCAGGTAGCCGGCGTCTCGAGCTTCTATATGTGGAAAGGAGCACTGCATAGCGAGCCCGAGCATCTACTGCTGATCAAGACTGCAGCGCGTCGATATGCAGAAGTCGAAGCGGCCATTCTCGAGAACCACAGCTACGATCTCCCGGAGATCGTTCAATTGGCCGTTGCGCAGGGGCTGCCTGGCTATCTGGGTTGGATCGAAGAGAATACGAGGTAGTCCGGCTGATGGGGAGCGCGTGTCGAGCGGATTATGCCTCTCTGCGACTGTGGGACTTGCTACGTCGACTGGATGTTCCCCACCAGTCCCAGCTCAGGCGCGATACGCCGCATTGCGGTGATCACATTCCTCACGTGTTCCCACAGCTCCACGCCGAAATCCTGCGCCGCCACTTCCATCTCGTGGCGGTCCGTGCCGGCGGCGAAGGCCTTGTCCTTCCACTTCTTCTTCACAGATGAGGGCTCCAGGTCGAGCAGCGAGCGCGAGGGCCGCACCAGGGCAACCGCGGTCACCAACCCGGTGATCTCATCGCACGCGTACAGGGTCTTCCGTCGCCGGGTATCTCGCGCAACGCCCGTACCGATGCCGTGGCTCAAGATGTCCTCGATCAGATCCTCTGCCACCCCGCGCTCGCGCAGGATGGGTGCGCCTTTGACTGGATGCTCCTCCAGCCTTGGATGGATCTCCCAGTCAAAATCGTGGATCAGTCCCAGTTGCCCCCAGGTCTCCACGTCCTCACCGAATCTCTCCGCGTACAGGCGCATGCATGCCTCCACGCAGAGCATGTGCCGCACCAGGCTTTCGTTCTTGACGTACTCACGCACTAGCGCAAGAGCTTCGTCTCGTGTCATGGTCACCTCTGGGAAGAGCAGCTGAACCCGCAGGGCACCAAGGGATACCGAGGGATGCGCACTGTGACCGATGTACTCGGTTCGCTCGGACGCTGCGGCGTCCAACGCATCTCTTGCTTGCCGTCACTGTGTGCCACGTCATGTCCTTTGTGTTTTGGGTCGCTATGCGGCCTTGTTGGGGCTGCGCATGCTGAAGATCGGTTGCGGCTCCCCCAGGACCGGCAGTGGGCGGCTCACGTAGACGTCCACCAGCGCCGCCAATGTGGCGAACTGCTCGCGGACGTTCCAGATGAACGACATCAGCGGCTGGTAGCGCCGGTTTGCTGCTTGCACGCCCTCGGCCTTGAGACCCAGCGCATTGCACACGAAAAGGGCACGCGGCAGGTGAAATCCCTGGGTCACGAGCAGTACCGAGTTCAACCCAAAGACCGCCTTGGCGCGATAGCATGTGTCGTAAGTGCGGTGACCCGCGGGATCCAGCACTATCGCCTCTGCCGGAACGCCCAGGCTGATTGCATATTCGCGCATCGACTCGGGCTCGCTGTGGGCGTAGGACCATTCGCCTCCGCTCATCAGCAGCTTATCGACCTTCCCCAGGAAAAACAGCTGCGCCGCGGTTTCCACGCGGTCGCGCAGGATGGGCGTGGGTCTGCCGCTGCGGTTCAGGCCGGCGCCGAACACGATCGCCGCGCGCTCCGCCGGCGCGTTCTCAACACTGTGGATGTGAGACATGCTGTGCATCGTGGTGATCAGCCGCGGCACGATCAACGCCAGCAAGCTCACGGCGGCCAGAGACATCAGCAGAGCCCGCAGGAACTTCCAAAGCTGCTTAAGCATTCGGGCGATTATATCAACGTAGTAACGTCATTGCGAGCGGTGCCCGCCATGCCGCAGGCACCGGTGAGCCCGGGTGAGGGGAAGTCGAAGAGCGGCGATGAAGTTGCAGATCCCGTGCAGCGGGGAAATATCCCCCTCAGTGGCCGTAATTACACGAGATTCTGGCGGAGCTTGGCGCTCGCGAAATCCATCAGGGCCACAACGATCACAATCATGGCCACCACGGTGCCAGCCTTGTGGTATTGCAGCGAGCCAAAATACGTCATCAGCGTCAACCCGATGCCGCCGCCGCCGGCAAAGCCGATTATGGTCGCCATGCGTACATTGATGTCCCACTGGTAGAGCAGATAGGAAACGAACGGCGGCACGATCTGTGGCAGGATGGCGAAACTGATCATCTGCAGGCGGTCGGCGCCGGTCGCCGTCACGGCCTCGATGGGGCCCGTATCGATACTCTCGATCGCCTCGGAGAACAGCTTGCCGATCAGCGCGAAGGACGTCACCGCCAGGGCCAGCATGCCGGCAAACGGCCCGATGCCCACCCAGAAAACGAAGATCACCACGTAGAGCAATGCTTCGATGGAGCGCAGGATGTTCAAGATCGCCCGGGCGGCGTAGTACAGCCAGATTAGCAGACGGCTGCGGCCGGTGAGGTTCTTGGCTGCCAGGAAGCTGAACGGAAAAGCCGCCGCGGCCCCCAGGGTCGTTGCCAGCATCGCCTGGAAAATAGTGACCAGCATTTGTTGGAACACGACCTTAAAGATCTCCGGCGATAGATCGATCTTGATGAAATCCATGATCAACCGGCCGAAATTCTTGCCCGGGCTCAGAAGACCTCGGATGCTCAGCTCGGTGATCTCCCAGCAGTAGGCAAAGACGGCAACCCCAAGGATGATGTAGATGATCGTGCGCAGTGTGCGCAGTGCCGGCCGCATGCCGCGTTGATCAGCTTTCGGCTGATCCTGCAGAATATTTGACCGCCACCTCTCGCTGACGTAGTCGACCAGGATGATCACGATCGCCACCGCCCACAAAGCCGTGGCGTACTGCTGGTAACCACCCATGCGCACAGTCTCGATCACGAAGAAACCGATGCCGCCGCCCGCCACGAAGCCGATCACTGTGGCCGAGCGCATGTTGATGTCCCAGCGCAGCAGGGAATACGAAAGGAAAGAAGGAATGATCTGCGGGATGACCGCGAACCGAATGGTCTGGATCAGGTTTGCGCCGGTGGCGGTCACGGCCTCGACCGGCCCCGGATCGATGTGCTCGATCTCCTCTGAGAACAGCTTGCCCAGCGCTGCGATCCCGTGTATGGTCAGCGCCATCACGCCGGCAAAGGAGCCCAGCCCTACCCAGACTATGACGACCAATCCCCACACGATCGTGTCGATAGCCCGCACGACGTTCAGGATGGTGCGGGATATGTAGTAGACGGCGGTGCCGCCCGGAACGCGCGACATGATGTTGCGGGCTGCCAGGAAGCTCACGGGGACAGCCAGGATGGTCGAGAAGATCGTGGCCATCAACCCCATGGCAATGGTCTCGATCATCGAGCCGGCCACGAATGTGTTCACCTTGCTGTCAGCTTCAGCCAGGCCCAGCCTCACCTGCCACGCCGGCGCCTTCATGGGTTTCATCCGCCCCACGATGTCCAGCAGATTGTCGCTCACCCGGATCACGCCCTCAGGCGTGCGCCCGGCCATCTTGTCGCCGACGTACTTGGTCATGCATTCCCAGGCGCAGATCCGGTCCTCGCCGCCCACGGATATGGTCAGCATGTCGGGGTTTAGCAGCTTCGTGGATACCGTCCGGGCCGCGTCGAAGCGCTCGACCAGCCGGCCCAGCTGGACGTTGGTGAAACTCCAGGCTATGACGTAAAGGATGATGGCCGCGAACAGCAGTCCGGGCAGTAAGCTGGTGGAGCGGCCAAGACGGACAACCCCGGCATCCAGCACATTCCACAACCAGAACAGGGCGAGCGGCAGCCACAGCCAACTTGTGGTAAGCGCGCCGATCGTCACTTTTCCGACGTTCTGATGCGCGAGCGCCCAGTTGATCAGGAAGGCCAGAACTCCGGCGGTCAGGAAGATCATCAGCCCGCGCCCGCGCTTGCCGGAGAGGAACTGCCCCAGCCCGGGCACGATCACTGAGCTGTACGCGATGGCTGGCGAAATCCTGGGGGTTTCGGTTGTGGTCTTCGAAGGTGTCATGGTTCGTTAGGCGAGAGCGAATGCGGTCACATCGGGTGGGGAGAGGCTTCCGCGCGCAGGAACCTGCCGCCCATTCGTCACACAGTTTGGGCGCCTCAGCATCCCTGAAGCAATGCCCTAGATGATCGAGACGCGCTCGGCCTCCTGGCCGTAGATCGCCTTGAACTGGGCGTCGTCGATCTCTTTCGGCAGACCGCGGAACACGACCTGCCCGTCCTTCAGGGCGATGGCGCGCGTGGCGTACCGGTGCACCAGGTCCAGGAAGTGCAGGCTGCAGATCACCGTGATCCCCTTCTCCTTGTTCAGTTTCTCCAGGTACTTGAGGATGGAGTGGGCCAGCACCGGATCGAGGGAAGCAACAGGTTCATCTGCCAGGATGAGCTTCGGGTCCTGCATCAGGGCGCGGGCGATGCCCACGCGCTGCTGCTGCCCACCTGAAAGCGAGTCGGCGCGCACGTGCGCCTTGTCTTCAAGATCCACCTGGTCGAGGCTGGCATAAGCCTTCTGGCGATCGGCCGTGGAGAACAGGTGCAGCGAACTGGAAAGTGTGTTCACATAGCCCAGCCGGCCGGCCAGGACGTTGGTGAAGACCGATGAGCGCTTCACCAGGTTGAACTGCTGGAAGACCATGCCGATCTGCCGCCGCACTTTGCGCATTTCGGCGCTCGAGGCCGCGGTCAGGTCCTGATCATTCCAGTAGATCTTCCCGGCGGTCGGCTCGATCAGCCGATTGATGCAGCGCAGCAGTGTGGATTTGCCTGAACCGCTGAGTCCGATGACGGCCAGGAACTCCCCGTCAGCCACTTCAAAGCTCACGTTCTTGAGTGCCTGCGTACCGTTCGGATAGACCTTGGTGAGATTCTCAACTCGTAGCATGGCAGCTCAATTCCAGGTGTGTCATGACCAGGATACTCTGCAGGAGCGCCGCACAAGTCCCTGGCTGCATGCGGCATTGGGATCTGAAACTCAAAAAAAGAAAAGCCTGGTGGCGCCACAAGCACCACCAGGCTTCGGTGTTTACTACTTGACGAGCTCGGCCGGATCGATACCAGCCTTCTTGAGCACGCCGAGGAAATCGTCGTAGAAATTGGGTTCTACGGCTACGAGGGAATCGTAGTTATACAGGCTCTTCAGCACGGCCTTGCCGCCCGGATCCTGTGTCATGAACAGCGCGCCATTGACAATGGCGTCCCGCAGCTTGGGATCCATATTCTTGATAACCTGCATGCCATCGTTGGGGATCTTCTCACCTACGGCAAAGGGCTTCACCTTTTCGAGAATATCGGGGTACGTGGCTGCCAGGTTGGCTACACTGTCGGTCAGAATGTTTACATAGGTGGCGCCCGCGTCACAGTCGCCGTTGTATACAGCGATGGCGACGTTGTCATGTGAGCCCGCATTCTGCGTCGAGGCAAAATCGGCATCCGGGTCGATGCCGTTGGCTTTGAGGATGATGCGCGGCATGACGTAGCCTGAGGTCGAGTTGGGATCCACGAAGCAGAACTTCTTGCCCTTCAAATCCGCGAAGCTGGTGATGCCCGAAGCCGTATTCGCGATGAACTGGCCTTTGTAGAAGGGTTTAAGTTCGCCTTTCAGGGCAGAATCCGGATCGACGTCATTGGTGCTGTACTTGCGCAGCGCAAGCAGCACAGGATAGACGCCGTACTTGGAGGCCGCCAGCAGGGCGGAAAGCGTATTGAGGAAGCTGACCTGCGCCTTCTCAGCGCCCATTGCCTCGATTGAGGCCGCGAAGCTCGTGCCCACTTCCATCTTGAAGGCCAGGCCAGTCAATCCGGCAAGGCAATCGGCAATGGCGGTTCCGGCCTTGGTGATCTTGCCCGTGTCGCCGGAGGGCACAAAGGTGATGACTATCGGGTTCTCGGCGGAGCCGAGTGCCCCAGCCGCAGGAGCTGCGGGCGCGTCCGCCATCTTATCGCAGACAGGCGGAGGGGGCGGGGTCGGGGTCGGCGGGGCCGCGGTCGGTGCTTCGGTCGGCGGTGCTTCTGTTGGGACGGCCGTTGGCGCTGGCGGCTCAGTGGGCGCGGCGGGCGCCGCGGTCGGCGCGGGCGCGCACGCTGCCATGATCAGCGACAGCGACACCATCAGCGCCACTAAAGCGAGGGTAAGGCGTTTGGACATGTAGTTCTCCTCTTAAATGGAATTGGATGGGAATTCAGCGGGAATGCACCCGCTCATGTTTTCCATGATAATCCCAATCAAGGGATAAGGCAAGCAGTCCAACTTAAGAGTGTTCTTGTCTTACCTTCAACGTTCTATCAGGGCGCGCAGGTCGAGGCCGGAGGCCTTGACGGCCGCGCGGAAATCTGCATATTGCCCGTCGTCTACGATCTGCATGGCGTTGAAACCATAAAGGGTTTGCACCGCGGACTTGCCCTCGGGGGTTTCCATCAAGTCGACGAATGTGCGCGTAAGCAAACGGCGCATTTCCACGGGCATGCGGCGGCTGAAAACCAGTGTCTCATAGGGGATGATGGCCGGAATGCGCCAGATCACCACGATGCGCTTCGTCACATCTGGTAACTCGTCTTCCAGGCCCGGGTACAAGATGGCATCCACATACGTGTTGCCGAAGTCGCAGATGCCGCCTGCATACAGTGCCCGCACGATCGCAGGATGGCTGGCAAGAAAGGCAGGTTCGCGGGTTGCTACCCCCGCTTGTCTGAGTGTCCCAAGGGGAACTACATAACCCGAAGGTGAGAAGGGATCGGTCCAGCACGGCTTCTTATTTGCGAACTGCGCCAGGGCAACAGAGGCCTCCGCGATGTTCGCCTGCTGGACCGGATCAAAATAGGATAGGTAATTGGGATCCCCGGGCGCCAGGAATTCGGCGCCGTAGAAGATGACGCCATCCTGCTCGCGGGCGAATGCCGCCTCCGCATCCTCCTGATCGCTGGCCAGCAAATACCCGAACGGCGAAAGAGAGGCGATGTGCGCGTCTCCGCTTCCAAAGCCCTTGACCAGTTCCATCTCGGTCGGCGGTATGACTGAGACGAACTCGTATCCCGTTTTCTTTTTGAGGAGCGATGTCAGTGCGCTGCCGGCGCTGAGGACATCACCTTGAGGCCGGGTCGATGGCGGGAGCGCAACGACGAGCGGATTCTTCTCCGTACCCAGCGGTGCCGTGGCGGTCGGCGGGATCGCCGTTGGGACCGCCGTGGGACTGGGCGTGGCGGTTGCCTGAGCGAATAGATGCACCTGTACCGGCAGGCTGCAGCCGAGAAGCCCGAGCAGAATAAATGGCAGGAGTCTTTTCATCTGGATCCCGGGAGCACTGGGAAGAGCATCTATTCAGGTCACCTTGTCATAATTGGTGTGTTTCGGCGCGCAGCGCGCTGGTATACTGAGCGCGGAGGCCGTGCATGAAGGACAATCGTGCTTCGAACCTGATTTCCGCTCTGCTGTCCATCCTCATTCTAATTGTAATCGCCGGAGCGGCGTACTACATAGTGCAAAGCATCCAGCAGTCCGCGCAGCAGGCTGTCGCGCCTTTCCAGCAGATGAACAGCGGCCTGCAGACTCAAGTATCGCAATTGCTGCATCCCACACCCACGGTCATACCCGACCCGGTGACCTATATCTCCCAGGTGCGGGCGTTGGCCCGCCTGGAGACCATTCAGTATAGCGTCGAACAAGTAGTGACCGTCGAGACGAATCAGGAGAATTTGCCCTGGTTGATCGGCAACAAAATGCTCCTTCAAGTGCACGGTGCCGTGATTGCTGGGATCGACATGGCGAAGACCAAACCCGATGACATGCGACTCGAAAACGGAGTGCTCATGGTCACGCTGCCAAGCCCCGAGATATTTGTAACTAATATCGATCCTAGCAAAACCGAGGCCTTTGATGTGCAGAGGGGGCTCTTCTTCAGCCCTGATAGCAATCAGGTACTCGAAGGTCTGGAAGGGGCAGAACAGAAGATAACGCAGGCCGCCATTGAGGACGGCATCCTCGAATTGGCGCAGCAAAATGCCGAGACTTACTTAGCCAAGTTCTTTGCCGCCCTTGGATACGAGAATACGATTTTCGAATCCTCAGCGGCCGATTGAGACCGGAGCCGCTGCGTTGGTGTCAGGTTGCTTCCGGCATTCATGATCCTGAGTGCAGCTTGCTCCGGGTGATGGTCCGAACCGATCGCCCTTTTCCGACGAATCCACCACACAACCCAATGACCTGCCTGGGTGTTGTCTCGGTCCAGGCAATCAGTGAGTGCCGTTCTGGTAGATCGACGGCGAGCTCCCATGAAGTGCAGTAAACCCGGCGTCGTCCTCGCGTTGCTGGTCACCGCCGCCATTCTGTTGGCTGACAGGGCGGCATGGGCCTCGGTTGCCCAATGGAGGGAAGACGCGGCAACGAACTTGTGGCTCGGCTACACCCGGAGTCCGCTGGATGCGCCGGTCGGGTTGGTGAGTTCCGTGGAAGTGCCCAATCCGAATGGAGTTGTTCTGGCATCCTTTTTCCTGAGTCGCTTGCCGGATCTATGGGCAGTAAGCGTCTGTCTTGGCCTGCTGCAGGCTGTATTCATCGGCTGGGTGTGCTGGCTGATCACGAGGGACTGGGCCCTGTTTCTGTTGGTTGTTGGACCGCTGTGGTCATGCGTCACGTTGCGGGGCGCGTCCGTCGAACTGAGCAACCAACTGCTGTTCATCCCGGTCAATCTTCTTTTCTTTACAGCGATCATCCTCCATCTGCGAAAGCCCTCGCCGTGGGTTGTTCCAGCCGCCGTCGGTCTCTCTCTGCTGGCTGCCTCTCTCTATCTGGCCGGCGTGGCCAACGCAGTGTCATACGGGATTGTCCTTGCGATCGTCCTGGTCATCCGGCCCCCCAGAGGCAGTTGGCGCGCCTGGCTCGCCCCGCTGATCATCTCGGGCGCAATTCTTGGCCTTTCGTTATGGCTGACATGGTTGCCTTATTTGCAGGCTGTCGGATTCGATCAAGTGCTGCACGGCAGGGCGACATGGCATTTGACCCGCATGGAAAGGATCCTGGTCTCTGCGGAATCGGTGGTTGGGTTTCCATATTGGCTGCTCGCCCATTTTGGAACCGGGCTGCTGTCGTCCACGCCTCAGGTCGATAACAGGATTCTCTCGGCGACAGCATGGTCGGGATACCGCCTGCTGATCCGGCTGGGCTTTTTCCAGGGGCTGATTTGCTACGCTTCCATCCTGGTCGCCCTGGTTGCACACGCAACGCGGCGGCGACCTGGGGGTGATGTGATCCGCGCAGGGATGCGGCCTGCAGCAATCGTGCTGCTCTTGATGACGGTCTTCATCGTCGGGTGCTATGCCTTATCCCCGCTGTCAGGAGGCCCGGTCTGGGTGCGCAATGAAAGGCTGGATCAGGTCACCCAGTTCCTGCCGCTTGTTCTTCTGATATGGTTCTCGATTCCGTTTGTATTGGAGTCGTCGGAATACCCTGCAAGACTCCTGCGAGGCCTCACCTGCGTGTCTTCCATCAGCTACACCCTGCTGAGTCTGGCGATTGGCACGCTGGTGGTTGTGGAGAATCTTGGCTATCGGGGCAATGTTCTGCCCACGGCCGATGTTCCGCTGTTCGACAAACTGCACGTAGTCGATTTTGTTGCCAGTGATTGGAGATCGCGGTCTGTGATCAAGGAGATCCCCGTGGACTATGACTTGGGGGACCGGAACTGGGACTGGGTTCGGGACTTTGGACGATTGTACAAGAAATGGTACCCTGCCCCCTACACGATCGGCCGGGCACTTGACTACCAGCTCCTGCGGAGCTACGGCCTTCAGAACAGCAAGGAGGGCGTGCAGCTCCGATCCTTTGGCAAGGGACGCTATCTCGTAACGTACGCGTTCCGCCGCGCGCCTGTTGTGGATGGCTGCATCACCCAAGACTACGTGTTTGGTCGGCTGCGTGTCACCATTGTGGAAAGGTAGGCGGCTCTCCCGCTGCAGGCACTGCTCTTGCCGTTATTTCAAGAGTGGGCAGCCAGTTTCGTAGTCCCCAGACAGGATCAACGAGAAGCATTTCTCTCCAAATGAGCCAAGGACGTCCAGCGGTTCAAAGCCGCTGGTCCCCCGCGCCGACACGTCGGTCAGATGCGCGACCAACTTCTTCTCCTGTTTGTACAGAGCCGTCTCAAGCGAGTAGCCGTGCATTCGCAGAAAGATGCTGTTTTGCACCCCATAGGCCCTCAGGAACTCCTCGTGGCTAAAGATAGCCTCGTAGTCAGCCACACTTCCGCTTTCGATCACTAGTGCATGGTCTGGATGTGCGCGCAGCGTGGAGGCCGCGTGCTCAATCCCGCGGACGAACTCATTTGAGGATTTCACCATCCTGTCCACGAACGTGATCGTTGGTGAGTAACCCTTCATGAATGTGACTAGGGCCAAAGCGACACCCAATGCCAACCGCCAGGTGCGAGAGAAAGTCGCCCGCTTGGCCTCGGGAGCGAGCTGGACCCCGTAAACGGTCAGGATCACCATGGCCGCTGGGATGTACAGCATGCCTGGAAAGTCGTAGCGCGTGCCGGTGGGCCACTCGCCGTTGTAGAAAAGAAGTTGGCTGAGATAGATGAGGCAAAAGGCTGCCAGCCAGCATTGAGCCTTGAGAATGGAGCGGCGTGTGCGAACAGGCAGGCCGGAAGCCAGCAGGCCTGCGGCAGGCGCGACCGCGAGTACGGCCAGGAGGAGCAATGGGGTCCCGTATCGAGCATCCTCCAATGACATGACCATGTGGGCTACGCGATCAGCGGGCGACACCGGGTGAGAGTAGATATCCACGCCTTGGCGTGTCACAGCCAGCAGTGCGCCCGTGCCAACGTATGCGGCAAACAACACACTTGCCAGGGCGATCACAAATGCAGCCTTGTCCTTATGCCGTAGTGCACGGTAACCTAGGTACGCAGAAGGCAAAGCCAGCAGGACGAAGTTCTCTTTCGAGCCAATGCAGAGTACGCTCCCAACGATCACCGCCGCGCCTGACAGGATGTGTGGCTTCCTGCCGTCACGGGGCGGATGCAGTATTCTCACCATACCCCAAACGTACAGCGCCAGGCCGGCTGCCGCATAGGTCTCGCCGGGCCCAAGCCAGGCAATGATTTGACTCCAATATGGGAACGTCAGGGTGTAGGCGCACAGCAGCCCTGCGGTCACCCATCCCAGAACCGGCGTCATGACGGTCCAGAAAAGGCTTAACGAGATTGCGAGGATCACGACCCTGAACGCGTGCCAGAGATACGGACGCGCTCCCCACACCACGCACTCTAGCAACCGCAGTAACCAGTATGTTGGCCGGAAGCGAAGAGAATAGCCGAACTGTCCGATTTCGGTCTTGGGTAAGTTGGTCCACATTTGCCCGAACGACAGGCCGTGTCCCGGTCCCACGTACTGCATGATCTGATGGTCGTCGAACATGGTCCAGTTCATCCACACAGTCCGCCCGAAGAGACCGATGGCCAGCGCGGCGCTGCCGATAAGCACCAGGAGCGTTGAGCGCCGCCTCAGGATCTCTTCGAGATGCTGTATGCCAGCCCGCCATGGGGCACGGTTTAAAAGCCGTTCATTGAGCAGCCAGGCAGGCGCTGCCAACAAGCTTGTCAGGGCGATCAGCAAAGGCAGCTGAATGCTTGCTGTCGGCACGTTGCTGGCAAGCAAGAGCAATGAAATGAATAGGCCGATCAGGAGCAGCCAGCCGGACCAGCCCGGCAGTATTGCGGATGGTTCCGCAATCTGACTGTTCAGTATGACAATGACTACGGCGTACAACAGCGTGCCGAACAGCAGCAGGCTCAACCCGGCGTAGCCCCAACCGGGCAGTGCAAAGGCAGTCTCAACCACCGTTCGCGCACGGGCCTCTTTGAACGTGATGTCCCTGGGCTGACCGTCCCAGGTCACCCTGAGTGTGGCGCCTGGTGTTCCCGTGAAGCCTAGCGTTGCCCTGCCGCCGGTGAAGCCTCGCCATATCAGCGGCGCCTCGGAATTGGCCGTCAGGCGCAGCCCCTCCGCGCTTCGCTGCCAATTCCCGTCCTGCTGGAACGTGTCGAAGCTCACGTCACCGAGCGTGGTATTGAACCATCGGAGTTCGACGGCTTGCCCATCGGAGATTCCGACTGGCTGGATCCGCAGCGTGTGCGGACCGTAGAATAGGTAGGTCTTGCCCGGATTGATGGACAAGATCAGCACGGCCAGGCCTGCGGCAGCAGCTGAAGCCGCAAGCACTCTCAACCAGTTCGCGGTCGAGAGGAGGCGGAACCGGAGGCTGGTCTTGTAGCCCAGTATTGCCAACGCCGGAACCAAGAGGGCAGATACGGCCAGCCGGGAAAGGCTGATGGTCGTTGGCTGCAGCACCAGAACATAGAACAATAACGCCGGCCAACATGCCCAGATACTCGTCGCCAGGACGTGAATCCAAGCCGCTGGCCGGCCCCACTTGCTCTTCATTGCGCGAATTCTAGCAGATTCCGGGTGCTCACCCATTGCCGCTTGCTCCGAGGATGCATCTGTACTCCTGCGACAGCAGGGTCATGCTGCCGGCGGCTCCAGGACCCTGGGAGCGCACGATTTGTACGTCGAAAGCACGATGCCACGCTACTAGGGCTCTGCGTGCGCGCCCGGCAATTGGCTGTGGTAATATGCATCGACCAGGCGCATACGGCAAGACAGTGATGTTGGGCGCGCTCGACTTGGCCACCATTCGTAGGGCTTCGACAGCAACCGACGCGTATCGGGACACCCGATTGAACGCCGGTCCACCCTGTGCCGCCCCAGCGCTGCCTGGTGATTCCACCGGGAGGCAGCGGACCAATTTCATATCGAGCGGGCTCCAGCGACGTTCTCCAGCACGACACAATCATGCTTAGTGATCTATCTCTTCTCTCCATTACGAAAAAGCACAAGAGGGCTGTAGTTATCCTGTTCATCACCTTGGCCGTGTTCATCGTGCTGGTCGATCGCGTTGCCTGGGCGTCTGTTGCATCCTGGAGGGAGGATCAGGCAGCCAATATCTGGCTTGGCTATACGAGGGCTCCTTGGCAGATTCCGGTGGGGTTGATCAGTTCTAGGCACCTGCCTAATCCAAACGGACTGGTGCTGGCGTCCACTCTTCTGAGCCGCCTGCCAAATCTGTGGGTGATTGGCACGGTCCTGGGACTGATACAGGCTTCACTCCTGGCGTGGGTCAGCTGGCTGACAACTCGCGATCTCAAGCTTGTTCTCATCGTTGGCGGCCCGCTCCTGTCCTCGATCGCCCTGCGCGGCACGTCCGTGGACCTCTGGGGTCAATCGGCACTTGTTCCGGTCAACTGCTTGTTCATCGCGGGATTGCTGATCTACCTCCGCAGGTCAACGTTGTGGGCACTACCTATCGTTGTGGCAGCATCCCTGCTGGCCCCATCCATTTACTTGTCCGGAGTGGTGAACGCCATCGTATTCGTCCTTCTCACGATTCTGGTGGGCTTCTTTCGGCCGCCCCGCTTCAAGAGGCGCACATGGATCGCGCCGCTGCTGACCTCCGCTGCCATCGTGGCTTTGTCGCTTTGGTTGACGTGGGTCCCCTATTTCCATAACATCGGAGTCTCCGAGATCTTCCAGGCCACCGATAGATGGTCGCGGAGCGCCACCGAACGGCTGCTCGCCGCGGCTGGCTCCGTTATCCGCTTTCCTGCCTTGTCGTTTGATCAGTTTGCGAGCCAGAGCCTGTTTGTTGGCGGACAGGTTGACCCGCAGCTTGTCTCACCAGCAGTATGGTCCGGATACCTGCTTCTGCTCCGGCACAGTTGGTTGCAGGGTGTCATCTGCTATGCAAGCATCCTGGTGGGCTGCGTCTCATTGGCCATGGGACATCTGTCGCTGGCCGATCTTGTTGCGCCGGCAAACCGTTTGTCGGCGCTGGCCATCGTGTTGATGATCCTTGTTGTCCTTGGATGTTACGTGGTTGCGCCTTTGATTGGAGGTCCGGCGTGGGGGGAAGGCGAGAGACTCGACCAGGTCACCCAGTTTCTTCCATTTGCGCTCATTCTCTGGTTCTTCGGTCCACTTCTTCTTGAACACCCCCGCTGGATCCAGCCTTCACTCCGACGTCTGACCTGGATCAGTGCCACGATCTACATGACGGTCAGCCTCGCAGTTGGCTTGCTGGCAATCGCGGACAATCTCAGGTACAGAGGCCCCGAACTCACCAATGCCGACGTCCCGCTCGTCGACAAACTGCGTCTCGTGGATTATGCCGCTCGGGACTGGAAGGCGCACTCAATGAGTCCGGAGATCCCGATCGACTATGACCTCGGGGGCGGGCGATGGGAATGGATCACAGGCTTCGGAGCCACCTACCTGAACTGGTATCCCGCGCCCTACACCATCGGCAGGGCATTTGACTACGAGTTGCTGCGCAGCCACGGACTGTGGAACGCACAGGAAGGCGTCCAGCAGCGCACATTCGGCACCAGTCGCTATCTTGTCACGTATGCGTTCAAGCTAGCCCCGCTGCTAGACGGTACCTTGAGGCGCGACTTGGAGTTTGGCAGGCTGCGCCTCACCATTCGTGATGATCTGCCCCTGCCGTAGGATCGCCTGGGCGATCGTGCGCAGCTCGGTGAAACCGATTTCCTATTTGAAGTCCTGTGGGCGTAGGTCCCATGTGACATAGACCAGCCTATCCATTGGTTTGCCCTCACAAAATGCCGCTGGCAACGTTCTTGGTTGCCAGCGGCATTCACTCTCACTAGTGGGGACACGGGAGATTTCCCCCGCATAGGTGCCCCGTCTGCACGACAATTACGGCTGAAACGATCTGTAGAACTCCTCATACACATACGGACAAAGGCCGTTGTGGTACTGGTCCTCTTGCAGGTCATGGAACTGCTCCGGATACCCCATGCGGGTGTTGCATTCAGGTGTGCTGTAGTGGTCCGTGTCGGCCCCTGGCGAAAATGGGTGCATGAGCTCATGGACGATGGTGCTGGAAATGAAATACGTGGGCGTGGACGCGTACAGGTGCCCCAGGGAGTCGGAGCACATCGAATAGCCATTGTGCTGGACGCAGGCTGTTCCGGGCTGTTTGCGGCACTCGCCATCCAGCGACGTCGAGCTCTGTGCGCTGTCGGAATTGCCGTAACCGCAAGCCGCGTATTTGTGGCCGAAATGCACCACTGCCACGTAGATCTGGCCCGCACCTGTCATTGGTGAGACGAATGCATTCTTGAATCCCACCGGTCCGGAAATCGCGTAGCTGTACCCGCCAGACAACTTCGCCTGCCCGCCCTCGCCGAACGAGAAGATCACAAGCCCGTTGGGCAGCACCGCCGCGTGAGAATTGATGTAGCGGCTGGCCATGTCGTTGGTTGAACCCCCGTCGCTGTCCTCAACAAAGTCGGTCATCAGCAAGTTAATGGATGCAAGCGGGAGGAGGAATTTGCTGGCCTCGCCAATGACAGTCTGTGCTTGCTCGCGCGTCACTGGCTCGGAATGCATGTCCACAATTACCGCGACGGTAAAGACCGGTGCTGGCAGCTCCGCTACCTGCGTGGCCGTCGCAAAGATCGGGATAGGAACCAACTCGATCGGGTTTTCGATCGTGGCGACGAGCGGTGCAGCGGTCGGTGCCGTCTGCGTCTCCGCCGGAGCAGAGCCGCAGGCCAAAGCAGCGATCACCACCAGTGCTGCGCCAAGCGCGCCGCGGTAGGCATTCTTGCTCAGCGTGTGCCGCCTCTGGATTTGTTCCAACAGATAGGGGTTGTTTCAGGTCGCCGCATTCGGGGGGGAGCGCGGCGGCGTGCCTTGAGTCCCCGACAGGCCATCCACGCGTCTCAGGATCTCTTCCAGCGGCATCTCTGCCAGTGAGCCCAGGACGAGATCCGCCTCCAATTTCAACGCGGCCGTGATGGGATTCGGAACACCGACCACCCTCAGGCCCGCAGCCCGTGCGGCTCTGATGCCGTTGGGTGAGTCCTCAAACACAAGTACCTCGTTCGCGCCCAATTGCAGCGCCGAGAGAGCCTTCAGGTACAGGTCCGGATGCGGCTTCGTGCGTCCCTCCTGAACGTCGTCTCCGGTGATGATCTCCTCGAAGCTGGACAGGAGCCCCAGCCGCATCAGGTGCGGCTCCACCCAGGCGCGCTCCGAGCTGGATGCGATCTCGCATCGCAGACCCAGCCGCTTGGCCGCGGCCAGCGTCTCACGCACGCCGTCCATTACCGGTGCAGCCACGGTCAGTGCGTCGCTTTGTTCGCGGTGCCGGTTCCGCAGGCCGTCAAGATCAAGTGCCACAGGACTCAGTCCCTGCAGCGCCTCTGCGGGATCAAAGTCGGAATTGCCCCAGCCCCCGATGATTTGTGACCAAAGCTCCATGGGGTACTCGTGGCCATGCTCTGCATAGATGGTTCTCCACACCTCGACCAGGGGGGTTTCGGTGTCAAGGATCAAGCCGTCGAAATCGAAAATCAGAGCCCGGAATGGCATGGCCGTCAGAGTATATCATCCCGGCTCAGGCAGCGCCGGGCGCGGGGAGAGGCGATAATTGTCCATGCCAAAAATGCCCATACAGGTGCAACAAATATGGTTGACCATGCTGGGTGCCGTGCTATTCTGGTGGGGGAGAGGATGTGCCTATGGCAGACTTCAACATCGGCAAGGGCGTCTACGTCTGGCAGCCGGGAACGATCGAGGGCGGCAATCCGGAGGGCATCGCGGGCCGCTTCGAAATGGCCGGCGTACAGACAGCCGTTGTGAAGATCTGTGATGGATTCAAGGTCCTGGGCGGGCTTGAGCCGTTGATCCAGACCCTTCGCAACCATGGCATCCGTGTCGGGGCCTGGGGCTATTCTTATCTCAACCGGGCACCGCTGCAGGAAGCCCATATCGTCGCCGATGCCTGTCATCGCTACACGCCCGACTTCTACTTGATTGACGTCGAAACGGAGGTCGAGGGCAACTTTGGCGGTGCTCGCATGTTCCTGAATGAGGTCAGGCCGGCTACGGCGGGCCTGCCCCTGGGGTTGAACAGTTTCTGGAATGTGCGGCTCCACCCGACTTTCCCGTGGATCGACTTCTTGCACATGGTGGATTTTGTGTGCCCGCAGGTTTACGGCCACGGGATCGATCCGGTCGGCAAACTCATCGTCAGCCAGCAGAGCTATGCAGAGATCCCGGGTGCGCCGGATGTGCCGATGTCCATGGTTGCCGGAGATATGCACACCTTCAAGGGCAAGCGACCGACTCCTGAACAGGTCACCCAGTTCTTGAGCGCCGTCGATGCGGATCCCTTCATCCAGGGTGTGATTATGTGGGCTGCCGACGATACCCAGACCCCCCCGGACCTGTGGCAGACTTTCTCCCACTATCAATGGAAAAATGGAGGACGCACGATTCCACCACAGCCTCTGGGTTGGGTGAAAGTCAAGGCGGGCGGCGGGCTTTGGATCCGGGAGGCTCCGAGCGGCGCAAAAGTGGGTGCACTGGCCAAGGCTGAACTCGCCCCGATATGGTCTGTGACCGATACCAAATGGGGGGCCATCACCCAGGCCGCGGATCAATGGGTCTTCCTCGGGGACGCGCGCCTCGTGGAGACAACGCTGGATCTCTCCGGGGAATCACTGCCGCCGTCAACCGGGCTGGAACTCTACGAGGCTCGGGTTGCCCCCAGCCGCGGCCTGAATGTTCGCGATGCGATCGGGGGCCGCTTGCTTCGCTCTCTGGCGGTTAACACGATCGTGCGGGTCTACGAAGAGAAGAACGGGTGGGCGCGCATCAATCCCGCGAGACCCGAGTGGGTGAGCGCCACTTTCCTGAGCCGCATTACTGCCTGATCCAAAGCGTAAGTCCGCGCGGCCAGAATGGGGGTGAAAGCGCGACGGCCTTGTAGCCATGCGCTTTTGCATAGTCTGAGAATGGAATCTCAAGGCCGCCAAGATCTTGCCGCTCAAAGCCGGCGTTCGGCGCCTCAAAGTTCACCAGGATTGCCTCTGGGGGATATTTCGTCAAGAGGGCAGGCAGCTCTTGGGGCGACGTAACGTCGTACTCCATACGACGCTGAGGTGTGAGCAGCAGCGAGGTCCGCCACGAGAATGGACCGGTGGCCGTGAAAGGATACACGTCGTAGCCGGCTTCCATCGGGATCATCGGCTGAAGCGTCAGGATCCGGCCGTTGGCTGCGTGCTCTTTGAGGCTCATGGCAAGTTCGTGCACTTGGACAGGGAGCCACTGAGACGGATTCAGCAGCACGGCAAACTCATCCATGGGATTCGCCAGCCTGATACTCGTTGCGGATGCCGCAACAACGCCGAGAATGCCAAGGGCGCGTGCGAGCCTTTCCAGCCTGCCAAGCCTGAACTCGAAGATCAAGAGCAGCACAATCAGGAAAGGAATCGGCGCCGCAAAGTAATGCAGCAGCGCCGGAGTAGGGGCCAATCCGCTCAGCCACAGAGCACTTGCGATTCCGGCGATGCTGAATCGGGCAAGATCCAGCGTTGATCGTCGTCTCATCAGCTGCACGACCGAGGCTGCTGCCGCGTAGACCAGAACTGCATACAGCAGTAGATCCAGCGGTTGGAGCAGAATACTGTTCACAAAATCGCTCAACTTCGCGGCCAGATCCATACCGGATGTGCGCAGAAGTTCCTTGTAGTAGATGGTGTTGAGCCGGATGTAGACCAGGTTCCCATAGTAGAACTCGAGCGGCGCCAGCGCGATCAGCACCATCACCGGCAGGCTGGCTGTCAGCACGCCGCCTGCGTATCGCAGCAGCAATTGCCGTGCCTGCGCCATCCCCAGCCACACGGAGCGGATCAGCCAGCAGACGAGCAGCACCACCACCAGGCTCGCGTAGTTGAACCGTATCAGTCCGGCGATGGCGATGCAGGCGCCGCTGAGAAATGCTGCTCGATGTGCCAGGCCGTCTGACTGCACGCCGCGCACAAAGAACCATGCGGCCAGCAGGCTGAACAGCGTCGCCAGCGAGTGGTTGAGCGCCGCCCCCAGGACAAAGAGTACCGGCCCGTGATTGACGAACACGTAGACCAGCAGGAACTCCCACAGCAGCTGCTTCCAGGATGCTGGGCTTGTGAACGGTGCCCCTGTGCCTCCGCGCATGGCTCTTGAGATCGCCACCATCAGTAGGATACAGCCGAGCCAGGCGAGACAGCTCATCAATCGCCCTGCGAGGAAGTCAAAATCGGATGCCAATGCGCTGATCGCATAGAAGAAGGCGCCGTAGGGCATGTGCGTGTACGGATAGTTCACATAGGGGAACAAGCCGTGATACGCCAGCAGCTGCCCCGGGGCGATGAACTGGTTCTCGTCGTGCGAGAAGTTCGCCGAGACGCTGTTGCTGACTAACAGTGCTAGGATCGCTAGGTAGAAGACCCCCTGCGCGCCCGCCTTCAAGGCTTTCGATGTCCTGCCCATGTCAAGAGGAAATTATAATGGCGGGCCTGACTGCAGGCGCGGGCAATCTTGGCACTGGATGAGACTGCGAAATCCGCATGGACTCTGAGCCCGCATCCGTCGCCTACTTATGTTTGGGTCTGATTGCCCTGGGCGTCTTGGCCGTCATTGGCTGGCGCCTTGCCACGCACCGCTTTGCTGTTCCCTGTCCCAGCTGGTTGTCATGGTTGCTGGAGCTCCCGGGCGCACGCAGCCTGCAGGTTCAGACCCTGATCCGGCGCCTGGACCTGCGGTCAGGTATGCGCGTGCTCGATGCTGGCTGCGGCCCGGGCAGGCTGACCGTGCCCGTTGCGCAGGCGGTCAGGCCTGCGGGCCACGTCACGGCAGTCGATCTCCAATTCGCCATGCTGCACCGCGCGCGAGCAAAGGCTGCGGCCGCCCATGTCGCCAATGTCAGCTTCCTGCAAGCCCGCCTGGGTGCAGGAACCCTTGAACACGATCGCTTCGACAGGGCTCTGCTTGTCACCGTTCTTGGCGAGATTCCGGACCGGAAAGCCGCAATGAAGGAGATCTTCGATGCGCTCAGGTCCGGCGGGGTGATTTCAGTAAGCGAGGTCATCTACGATCCCCATTTCCAGTCCCGGGGCGCCGTCCGCAAGCTAGCAGGACGCATCGGCTTCCGGGAGCGCGTATCTTTCGGAAGCCCGCTGGCATTCACCATCAACCTTGAGAAACCCTGACCGGCCTCATCGATTAGCGGCAACCATGAGAAACGGGGACTTGACGCGCGTGCTATACTGACTTAACCCACCGAAGTTACAACACAGCCCGAAAGACAGGGAACCTATACATATGGGAGGGAGCCGTGGCCCGTCTCATTCGACTTACCCTCGTCTTTGCCCTTCTGTTCGCGGTCCTTATCATCGGGCTGCCCTTCCTGAGCAGCCAATTCGGCCCGTATCCCCTGATGAAGACCCAGGATGCAGTCGACCTGCTAACGCCCCTGGTGCTGATCCCTGTCTACTGGCTGCTCCTCCAACTTGAGCCGGGCAGATCGCCCAGGCAAGTGGAGACGATCATCTTCCTGATCCTGGCCGCCCTCTGGGTCGAAGGACAGGGGATGCACCTGGCTGCCAATTCCATTGGGCATCTGACGGAGGCCTTCACAGGCAGCGACGCTGCGGCCCTGACGTATTTCTACGATGAAGTGCTCAGCCACTACATGTGGCATGCCGGTGTCATCGGACTATCGCTGCTGCTCCTCTATCGGCAGTGGAAGAACCCGTTCGAAGGCTTGCGCTCCGGCTTGGGAACCGAAACCGGCGCCGGCATCCTGCACGGGCTTAACTATGGGCTGATGGTGCTGGAAGGCGAAACAACGCCGATCGGTGTGCCGGTCGCCGCCCTCGTCGTGATCTTCGTTTTGGCCTTAGGGCGAGGCCGACTCCGCCAGCAGCCGCTCTTGGCGTTCTTCTTTGTTGCCTATTTGACTGCCACCATCCTTTTCCTGATCTGGCGGGTATATTGGGGTGGTTTCATCGAGCCCTTCGACGCGCTGAAGCTGATTTGATCGCGTCTGCCTTGCATGCATGCGCTTGAGGAACCCGGGACCCTTGCCTGGGTTGGAATGCCGTGTTTGTCGTTGGAGTAGAGTCGAATAGCGTACTTGACTGTTCCCTCACGCAGTTGAGCTGAGCCGCCACGGAGCGCCTCCACCGTCTGGCGTTCACCATCAACCTTGAGAAACTCTGACCGGTCAGTGCAGCTGTTGTCGCTATAATCGGGCTGTGCAATACGCCATTGAGACCGAGCACCTCGCGAAATCCTACGGGCACGTGCGCGCCGTCGCGGATGTGGACCTGCAGGTGCCGTCAGGCGAGATCTACGGCTTCGTCGGTCTCAACGGCGCAGGAAAGACCACAACCATCCGCCTCCTGCTGGGCATGATTCGCCCCACTTCAGGCTCTGCACGAGTCCTTGGGCAGCAGGTCGGGCCGCAGGGCGCCGGACCGTGGGCTGGAGTTGGGCACATTGCAGGATCCCCGTCCGCCTATCCCCAACTCACAGTCCGCGAGAACCTGGAGGTCGCGCGGCGGCTGCACGGAGTGCGGGATGCCCGCGCCACAGACCGTGTTGTGGAGCTCTTCGCCCTTGCTCCCTATGTCGATCGAAAAGCCGGGGCCCTGTCCAGCGGCAACCTGCAGCGCCTGGGCCTGGCGCGAGCCCTGCTCCACACCCCGGAACTTCTGATCCTCGACGAGCCTGCAAACGGACTTGATCCAGCGGGCGTGGTTGAGATCCGGGAACTCCTGCGTTCATTGGTGCAGTCGCACGGTGTGACCGTCTTCATGTCCAGTCATATCCTGACGGAGGTGGATCGCCTGGCGACGCGCATCGGCATCATCCACAAAGGCAGCCTGGTCGAGGAGCTTGATGCCCGAGGCCTCGAAGAAATCCGCGCGCCGCGTCTGCAGGTTCGCGCACACAACATGGAACTCGCTCGGCTGACGCTCACCCATGCGGGCTACGCAGTCAATGCGGCCGACGACATGCTTGTGGTGAGTGATCGCCGCGCTGTTGAGGCTCCGGATGAGGTAGCAGCGCTCCTGGTCGGCGCGGGGGCTCCACCGGTCCGGCTTGCTGTGGAGCAGGAAGACCTGGAAAGCCACTTCTTGCGACTGACAGGGGAGACCGGATGACCTACTTCTGCGCTGCCTTCTGGGCGGAACTACTCAAGGCCCGCCGTTCGATGATCTCCGCCTTCACTGCCTTGGGCGTGGCACTCCTGCCGCTCGCCGGCAGCCTCTTCATGGTCATCCTGAAGGACCCTGTGGCTGCCCGCAACATGGGCTTGATTAGCACCAAGGCACAGATCGTTGCAGGCGTGGCCGATTGGCCTGCATACTTCGGGATCCTCTTGCAGGGCACGGCCGCTGCCGGAGCCGTTGTCTTTGCGCTGATCACTGCCTGGGTTTTCGGAGGCGAGTTCTCCAACCGTACGAACACGGAATTGCTTGCGCTGCCTGCTCCACGCACCACCATTGTCGCCGCCAAGTTCGCACTGATTGCGCTGTGGACGCTTGCCCTGGGAGCACTGATTTACCTTGAAGGACTGGGCGTAGGTTTCCTCGTGGAGATTCCAGGTTGGTCCGCGGACCTGGCATGGACCTCGCTTCGCTCTCTCCTTGCCATCACGGTCCTGACCTTTATGCTCATGCCACTTGTGGCCCTTCTCGCGAGTGCGGGTCGTGGCTACCTGCCACCGATGGGCTGGGCGTTCTTCACGTTGGCCATCGCTCAGATTGCCGCCGTCCTGGGATGGGGCGATTGGATTCCCTGGTCGGTGCCAGCATTATTGAGCGGCGCGGCAGGGCCGCGAGCGTCTGCCGTCGGCCTGCACAGTTACATCGTGGTCTCGCTGGCTTTTGTGGGTGGGGCAATCGGTACCGTCATATGGTGGCAGCGAGCGGATCAATCTCGGTAGGGCCACGGGAGAGAATATGCAGCGACGACCGCTCTCTGTCACCGTCACCTTGGTCCTCATCCTGCTCAGTGCTCTCATCTGGATTGCCTTTGGCGTGGCGCTTGCATTCGACGCGCATCCAGCCTTTCCGGATGAACCGCTCGTCCGCGACCTGATGGCGGTTCTTTCCGTTGCTGCCGGGTGCGTAGTTCTTGTGGTGCTTTTCTTCCTTGGGAAGCGCCGCCCTCTTGCCTTTTTAGCGATGCTTGGCGTCCTCGCCGTTGCCTCGCTCGTGATCTTCCTGGATGATGTCGGCTTGGTCGATCTGGTCTTTCTCGCCATCAATCTGATTCCCCTTGGGTTGCTTATCAAGGATAAGGCGTGGTACAAGCCTGCCTGAGCTTCATCCTTGATGTCTCTCCACCGCGGCCGGCGGCGCCAACCCACGGCTGCCTCTGGCGTATCTCTTTTCGGGAGGCCGGACTTGATCGTTGCACTCTTTGATGCGGATGGCACTCTTTACTCCGCCCAATACGGACGCGGTCTGATGAGGTATGCGCTGGCGCATGGCCGCCGCCTGCACGCTGCGGCGTACTTTGCATCCTTGGTCCCGGCGAGCCTTCCCGGCGCCTTGAAGATCACGCACAACGAAGGGTTTGATCGCGCCACGATCGCTCGCCTGGCATGGCTTCTGCGCGGCTGGAACGAAGCACAGGGCTTGCGGGCATTTGAGTGGGTCACGGATGAGTACCTGCTTTCCACACGACGTGAACACGTCATTGTCCGGTTGAGATCGCATCAAGCGAAAGGGCATCTTGTCATTATCGCCTCTGGCACTTTCACGCCGAGTCTGCAGGTGCTCGGGGATCGGCTTGGTGTCACGGACTTGATCGGCACGGAGATCGAAACCAGGAACGGGTGCTATACGGGGCGCATCATCCCACCCGTCATCAAGGGCGCGGACAAGCTTTCGCAGATACGGGCGCACCTTTCGCAGCGCGGCCTGCAGGTGGATTGGCCCGCGAGCTGCGCCTATGGAGATTCCTACAGCGATCACGAATTCATGCAGCTCGTGGGACACCCGGTGGCGGTCCACCCCGAGAACAAGTTGAGAGTGCTGGCCTTGGCAAGAGGGTGGGAGATTCTCGAAAGCGGAATCACGGCATGAAGCATCCCCTCCTCTACAATGAGCTGGCGAGCTGGTGGCCCCTGTGCTCTGCGCCCTCGGACTACAAGGAAGAAGCGGACATCTATCGCCGCGCCCTGATTGGGCACTCGTCAAAGCGGCCCATGACAGTGCTGGAACTCGGCTCGGGTGGCGGCAACAACGCCTCGCATCTCAAGAAGCACTTCAAGATGACCCTCGTGGACATCTCGCCCGGAATGCTGCGTGTCAGCAAGACATTGAATCCGGACTGCACGCATATCTGGGGTGACATGCGCACGGTGCGGCTCGGGTGTCAGTTTGACGCCGTCTTTATCCACGATGCCATCGATTACATGCTTACTCAGGTCCAGCTTAGCGAGGCGGTTCAAACTGCCTTCGTCCACTGCCGCCCGGGAGGCATGGCGCTGTTTGTCCCGGATTGGACTGAAGAGCGCTTTCGGCCCTCGTCCTCGCACGGCGGTCACGACCTGGGGAACAGGGGCCTGCGCTACCTTGAGTGGACGATCGATCCCGATCCGCACGACAACCAGTACTCGTTCTACATGAGCTACCTGCTGCGCGCAGGCAGGCGCGTGCGGCAGGTGGAGCTGGACGAACATACGTGCGGCCTCTTCTCCGAACGCAATTGGCTGAAAGTCATACGTGATGTGGGCTTCAGGGCGAAGAAGTTGCCATATGAACACAGTTCCTGGGAACGCCATGCCCATGTCATGTTCATGGGACTGAAGTTAGAATAGAGTGGCATGATCGAAGAGCGTCACCTGCTTGCTCTGCGCAAGATCCACGACCGACTGCACGGCAGTTCGGTCGAGTGGGCTGTAACCGGAAGCCTCGGCATGGTCCTGCAGGGCATGGATCTCCCCGTTCAGGACATTGATATCCAAACGGACGAGGACGGCGCCTATGAGATCGAGCGCTGCCTCGCCGAATTCGTGATCGTACCGGTTCTCTACAAGGCATCCGAGCGCATGCGTTCGCGCCTGGGAAAGCTCGAGATCGAGGGCATCCAGGTCGAGGTCATCGGCGCCATTCAGAAACGCCTGCCTGACGGAACCTGGGAACAACTGGTGCAAATCGCGGCCCACAGGCGCTGGGTGGACGTGGAAGGGCGGACGATCCCGGTCCTCTCCCTTGAGTACGAATACGAAGCATACCGGCTTATGGGAAGGATCGACAGGGCTGAGATGCTGAGGAAGTGGCTCGAGAAACAGAAGGATGACCCGCGAGCCTAAGGGCGTCAGATTCCCTGCCGCCCGTTGTGTTCCTTGAAGCGGCCTTGTGGGCCGTCCCCCAACTAGAAGAGTCTCAACACCGCTTTGCTTGCCCAGTCGAAGAGTGGTGCTGGGACAATGCTGACGAGCACCGTCAGGATCGCCGAAACCGACCACGTCAGATTCAGCCACGGCTCGGACGTCGCCTCCGGCTCGCCGTCGCGCATGTACATCATGACCACAACACGCAGATAGTAGTATGCCGAGATCAGCGAAGTCAGTACGCCGATGACCGCCAGCACGTAGAACTGGCCTTCGATCGCCACACGGAAGAGATAGAACTTGCCCACGAAGCCCAGCGTCGGCGGTATGCCCGTCAGGGAGAGCATGAAGATGGCCATGGCTGCCGCCAGTGCCGGATGCTTGCGCCCGAGCCCGGCGTAATCGCCGATCTCCAGGCCTTTGTCCTCCTGCTTCTCAAGCGCGATCACGACCGCCCACGCGCCGAAGTTGGTCACGGCGTAGGAGACCAGGTAGAACAATCCGGCGGCCACCGACGTGGCCACGACGCCGGCCTGCCCGTACGGCACAAAAGCCATCAGGATGTAACCCGCGTGCGCAATGCTTGAGTATGCCAGCAGGCGCTTGATGTTGGTTTGCGAGATGGCCAGTACGTTTCCCACGATCATCGTCAGCGCCGAGATGACCGCCAGGATTGGCGTCAGATCCGGCGCCAGCGACGGGAAAGCGAGCACGAATACGCGCAGTAGTGCAGCAAATCCCGCGATCTTCGCACCCGAGGCCATGAATGCCGTTACGGCCGAAGGAGCGCCGTGATACACGTCCGGCGTCCACATATGGAAGGGGACCGCGGCCACCTTGAAGGCTAAGCCGACCAGGATGAGCGCCGCGCCGATCGTCAACAGCAGCGGATTGGCACTGCCGGCCGCCGCAGCCGCCACGATCGCCCTCAGGGCCGTTGAACCGGTCGCGCCGAAAACGAGTGCGATGCCGTATACGACGAATCCCGCCGCGAAGGCGCCCAGCAGGAAGTACTTCAGGCCTGCCTCCTCTGATTCCACTTTGGAATGGGCAAATGCCGCCAAAACGTACAACGGGATCGAAAGCAGCTCGAGTGCTAGGAAGACGATGATCAGGTCTGCTGCCTGTGCCATCAGCATCATTCCCGCGATGCTGAACAGCAGCAGGGTGTAGTATTCGCCGCGCTCCAGCCCCGTGCGCTTGAGGTAGTCATACGCCAGCGCCACGCCCAATAGGCCGGAGATCAGCAGCAGCGCGTTGACGAACGTCGAGAAACCGTCAACTACCACCGCGTCATTGAAGCTCGTCGCGTTGTATCCGATCTGTGACAGCGTCAGCCCGAGCGCCAGGGCAAGTCCCAGCGCAGCCAGAAAGGCCGTCACACCCGTCTTCTTCACAAACAGATCGACCAGCAGCAAGAGGCAGGCCCAAACGATCAGCAGTGTCAGCGGTAGGATGACGTTGAAGTTCAGTAGGGGCATCATCGATCTCATTCTGAGTCGCTGCGGGGAGCGCAGCGATTGAGCGATCTTCTGGGCAGTTGGCTCTCGTGCGACAACATGTGGTCCACTACTTCGCGGCGAGCGACGCCGCGACATTGAACGCCGCCAGCAGTTTGTCCACCGACGGTGCCATCAGCCTGAAGAACGGCGCCGGATACAGGCCGATCCAGAAGATGAGGACCACGATGGGCGCCAGCGTCACGATCTCACGCCAGTTCAGGTCCCGCAGGTTGTGCCCGTGCTTGTGGACCTCGGCGACGATCGGCCCCTCCGGCCCCAGGAACATGTGCTGGAACATGTACAGGATGTACACTGCCGCCAGGATCATGCCTAGGGCGGCCACGCCGGCATACCACGGTGATCCGAGTACTTCTGAGCGGAATGCACCCAGCAGGATCGTGAACTCCCCGACAAATCCGTTGAGCCCCGGCAGGCCCATGGACGACAGCGAAACGATGAGCATTATTGTCGCGAAGATGGGTGTGATCTTCCACAGCCCTCCGTAGACCGCGAGCTCCCGCGTGTGCGTTTGTTCGTAGATGATGCCGACGAGCAGGAACAACGCCCCCGTGCTCAGCCCATGATTGATCATCTGCAGGATGCCGCCTTCAATACCCTGCGGGTTAAGGGCGAACAGACCCAGCATCACAAATCCCAGGTGGCTTACCGAAGAGAACGCGACCAGCTTCTTGACATCCGGCTGGGCGTATGAAACCGCCGCGCCGTAGATGATGCCGATCACCGCCAGCACCGCGATCGCCGGAGCTGCCCGCACCGCCGCCTGCGGGAACAGGGGTAGGTTGAAACGCAGGAAGCCGTACGTACCCATCTTCAGCAATACTCCGGCCAGGATGACCGAACCGGCAGTCGGCGCCTCAACGTGGGCGTCGGGAAGCCATGAATGCAGCGGCCACATCGGCACCTTGATGGCGAACGCCGCCGCAAAGGCGAAGAACAGCCACAACTGCGTCCGCGGGTCGATCCCGCCTTTCAGGATCAGATCCGGCACCGAGAAGCTCCCCTGATACACCGCCAGCCACAGGATGGCAAGCAGCATCAGGATGGATCCGGCCATGGTGTACAGGAAAAACTTCAATGCCGCGTAGATGCGCCGCGGCCCGCCCCAGATGCCGATCAGGAAGTACATTGGCACCAGGGTGAATTCCCAGAAGACGTAGAAGAGGAACAGATCCTGCGCTAGGAAGACGCCGATCATGCCCGTTTCCAGCAGTAGGAAGAAGAGCATGAAGTCCTTCACGCGTTCTTCCACCGCGCTCCACGTGGAAAGGATCGAGAGCGGGGCAAGAAACGTGGTCAGCAGCACGAGCAGGATGCTCAGCCCATCGATGCCGAGGTGATACTCGATGTTCCAGCTGCCGACGGAGATCCACGGCGCGCGCGTCACCAGTTGCAGGTCGGGTTCGGAGGCGTTGAAGAGCACCAGCACCCAGATCGAGATCAGGAAGGTCGCCAGCGACGTGATCAGCGCCATCCAGCGCAGGGCTTGCTTGTTCTCGGACCTCACGAACAGCAGCGCCAGCACACCCAGCAGTGGAAAGAAGGTCAACAACGTCAGAGGCTGGAAGAGAAGATGCATGATTGTTCCTTGTCTGTGTTCCTGCCGGTGCGGAGCCGTCTACCCGTACTCAGCCCCGCCCGAGGGAAGTCATCACTTGAGCAGCAGGTACCCCACCATCGCCACCACACCTACCAGCACCATCAGGGCGTAGCTGCGAACGAATCCGTTTTGAACCCGGCGCATCCCAGAAGAAAGATCCTTCGTCCACTGCCCCAGGCTGTTGAAGAAGCCGTCGATGCCGCGCTGATCGGCGTACCGATTGAGGGCGATCCCGCTGAGGAAGTTGTACGTTCCGGCAAGCACCTTGTCATGGAACCAATCGTGCCAGAACCTGCCGTCAATTACGTCAGCCAGGAATCGTGACAGGTCTACATAGCGGTTCAGGAACATCGCCCAATAAGCCTCGTCCACGAACCATTTGCGGTTCATGCCGGTGAAAAGCGGACCCAGCATCCGCTGCAGCGGGTCGGTCTGCCTGGCGCGCATCGGGTTGCGTCCATAGAGCAGCCATGACAGGAGGATCGCAAGCAGCGCCAGCCCCGTGGAGATCAGCGCCACATTCGGCAGGAACACGCCCGGGTGGATGTATTCGATGCTGTGTTCAAGCCACCCGGTAAGTGTGTGGATTCCCGGCAGGTTCAGTGCGCCACCGACGAGTGACAGGACCGCCAGAACAATCAGTGGCACCGTGAGGATTGCCGGGCTTTCTTCTGCCTTGGCTGCGGCCTCGTGCCGCGGCTTGCCAAAGAACACCATCCATATCTGCCGCCCCATGTAAAACGCCGTGAAGAACGTCGCCGCTGTCAAAAGCCAGTACACCAGCGTAAATCCCTCGTGGAACGCGTCTGCCAGGATCTCGTCTTTCGACCAGAACCCGGCGAGCGGAGGGATGCCGGCCAAGGCCAGCGTGCCGATGATGTACAGCCAGAATGTGACCGGCATCCTCTTGCGCATGCCGCCCATGTTCCGCATGTCATTGGGATCGAAGACCTCGTTATCTTTCGCCCCCTGATTGGATCCGTGCCCGTGTACCAGGTGATGGTGCCCGCGTTCGAGTCCCAGGATGATCGAGCCGGCGGACAGGAACAGCAGCGCCTTGAAGAAGGCATGTGTGACCAGGTGGAACATGCCTGCCGCGAAGGCCCCCATGCCCACGCCCGCAACCATGAAACCCAGCTGACTGATGGTTGAGTACGCCAGCACTTTCTTGATGTCGAATTGCCCGACCGCAATGGTTGCGGCAAAGAGAGCCGTCACCGCTCCGACCGTGGCAACAATGAGCTGCGCAGCCGGTGCAGCCACGTACAACGGAGCCGATCTGGCCACCAGGTACACCCCCGCGGTGACCATCGTCGCCGCATGGATCAGGGCCGAGACCGGGGTGGGGCCCGCCATCGCGTCTGGCAGCCAGACGTATAGCGGGATCTGTGCCGATTTGCCGGTAACGCCCAGAAGCAGGAACAGCGTGATCGCAACGATAAGCGGTGAATTGATCGCTGAGATGCTGCGCGCGCCCTCGAACACCTCGTCGAATTGCAGGCTGCCGAAGGCCGTGAATATCAGGAACGCCGCGATCAGGAATCCAAAGTCACCGATGCGGTTGGCGATCATTGCCTTCTTTGCCGCGTCCGAGTTGGCCCAGGAGGGTCGGCCGAGGGTGTCCATCTCAAACCAGAAGCCGATCAGCAGGAACGAACACAGCCCCACGCCCTCCCAGCCCACGAACATCATCAGGTATGAGTCGGCACTGACCAGGATCATCATCGCCACGATGAACAGGTTGAGAAAGACGAAGAAGCGGCGGAATCTTCCCGGGTCGGCCTTGAATCGCACGTCCTCGTGCATGTAGCCGATCGCATAGATGTGGATCAGCGTTCCCACGCCTGAGACCACCAGCATCATCGTCACTGAGAGGGTATCCACGCGGAACACCCAGTCTAGTTGCAGGCTGCCCGAGTGGATCCATTCGCCCACCGTCCACTGAACGGCCTCGGGATGCGACCCAAGCGAGAGTGCCAGCAGCACCGCAACGACGAACGACAGGCCCGAGGCAACGCTGGCGAGCGCGCCGATGGCCTTTTCGCTCAGTCTGTGCCCCAGGGCAATGTTCGTCAGTAGACCGATAACCGGAAAGAACACCACCCACGGCGCCAGGAAGTAGAGTCCCATGCTGCCTGCTTCGCCCAAATGCATCCTAGGTCTCCACAAGGCGACCAGTCCAACAGCCGCCCCGGTGTCTCGCTTTCGTCAGTAGCTCCTCATTGCCCGGTAGCATCGAATGACCACGATATGCCGCCCGACACTCATCCTTTAAGGCTGTTCATCAGGTCCACATCGATGCTGTGCCGGCTGCGGAAGATGGTCACGATCAATGCCAGGCCGACGGCGACCTCGGCTGCCGCGACCGTCATCACGAAAAAGACAAAAACCTGCCCCTCCAGTAGCATGAAGGTGCGGGTGAAGGCCACCATTGCCAGGTTGCCCGCATTCAGCATCAGCTCGATCGACATGAAGATCACCAGAGGGTTGCGGCGGACCAACACGCCAACGGCGCCGATGGTGAATAGGGTTGCCGAGAGTGCCACGTAGTACGAGACAGGTACCATCTACCGGCTTCCCTTCTCTCTTCGGGTGAGGACGATTGCGCCCACCATCGCGACCAGAAGCAGGACGGATGTAATTTCGAAGGGCAGCAGGTACTGGGTGAACAATGCCTGTCCGACCTCCTGCGGGCTGCCGAAGCTCTCGATCGGCTGTGGGATGACGCCGGGCGTGGCGCCGCGAACGAACAGCAGGTAGGCTGCTTCTGCGGCTAGGAGCAGCGCCAGTCCAACGGCCACCGGCGTCTGCCAGGGCAGTACGTTGGATGTCGGCAGCAGCTCCGTGCCCAGGAGCATGATCACAAACAGGAACAGCACCATGATCGCGCCGGCGTACACGCTGATCTGGGACATCGCAATGAACGGCGCGTTCAGCAGCACGTAGAAGACTGCCACGGTCCCGAAGTTGAGCACTAGGTACAGCGCCGCGTACACGGCGCTCCTGCTCAGCAGCATGCCCAGGGCGCTGCCGACTGCAATGATGGCGAGAACAAAAAAAAGTGCAAGTTCAACAGTCATGGTTTCCTTGGCGCCGCGGACCTCCCGACGTATCTGTGCCTGCCGGCCGCGAGATCATCACGCAGTACCCACCATGGCGCAATCTCGTGTCTCCGGTCCCTGATCCCAGTGCCATACCTCAGTCTGTCGGATCTTTCATCTCCGGCACGGACCGCGTGAACATGCCGGGTTTGGTCTTCTGCGGTGTGGGCTCCGCGCCTGTGGGCGCGGGCTCCAACAGCATGTCCTTGTCGTAGATGGCCTGCCGCCGGTCTGTGAAGCTGAGCTCATAGTTGTCTCCTAGCACGATCGCCTCGGTGGGGCAGGCATCCTCGCAAAAGCCGCAGTAGATGCAGCGTAGCATGTTGATCTGGTACGTAGAGGCGTAGCGCTCGCCAGGTGAGTAGCGTTGCTCATCCGTGTTCTCCGCCGCCTCGACAAAAATGGCGTCAGGAGGGCACGCCGCCGCGCACAGAGAACACCCGATGCACTTCTCGAGACCGTTGTCATAGCGCTTCAGGACGTGGCGCCCGCGGAATCTCGGTCGCACTGGCCGCTTCTGCTCCGGGTACTGGATCGTCACCGGCCGCTCGAACATCGACTTGAGCGTGGTGGTCAGACCGCGTGCCAGCTCTCTAAGCATGGGCCGCTCTCCTTTTCAGTGCTTGGTCAAGCGCAAAGACAGTGACCAGGCCTGCAAAGATGGAGAGGATGGGAATGCTCCAGAGATACACGCTGCCCAGCTGCTGGGCCAGCAGGATGCCGAAGGCTGTCACAACGACCACCGCGATCGAGAGCGGCAGCAGAACCTTCCAACCGAACGCCATCAGGCGGTCATAGCGGATTCGCGGCCAGGTTGCCCGGATCCAGATCATGAAGAACAGCAGCACCACAACCTTTGCCAGCAGGTAGATCGGTCCCAACCACCATGTGCGATCGGCGCTCAGGATCGTGTCCTTCAGAAACCAGAACTCGCGGTAGCCGCCGAAGTACAGCGTGGCGGCGATCATGCTGATCACGATCATCTTCTCGTACTCGGCCATGAAGAACAGCGCGAACTTCATTCCGGAGTACTCGCTGTGGTAGCCCGCTGCCAGCTCCTGTTCAGCCTCGGGCATGTCGAACGGTGCCCGGTTGACCTCCGCCAGCGTCGTCACCATGAACACCAGCGCGCCGACCGGCTGCAGCACCGCGAACCACATGTCCTCTTGGGCGTTGACGATCTCGATCAAGTTCATCGAGTCGGCCAGCAGTATGGCCACCACGAAGCACATGCCCAGCGCCAGTTCATACGAGATCATCTGCGCCGCCGAGCGCATCCCGCCGAGCATGGCGTATTTGTTGTTGGAAGCCCATCCCGCCAGCACGATTCCGTAGACGGAGATCGAGGCAATAGCGGTAAGATAGAGCACGCCCACATTGATGTTGGCAATGTGCAGGGTGATGACGCGATCGGTGAACGGCAGGGTGAATTGTGTCCCCAGCGGTATCACTGCCGCGAGGATCATGGCCGGAACCACGGTCATGATCGGCGCCGCAACAAACAGGATCTTGTCCGCCGCCGAGGGCGTCAGTTCTTCTTTGAAGATCAGCTTCACCGCGTCGGCGATCGGTTGCAGCAGACCCTGCGGCCCGGCGCGGTTCGGGCCTACACGCGTCTGGATGCGCGCCAGGGCTCGCCGTTCATACCACGTCAGGTACGCAAATCCCGTCAGCAGGATCAGCACCATGATCATTGCTTTGAGGATCCATTCAAGCCACAAGACGGGATCCATGCCTACCTCGCCGCGCCTCTCTTGCCGCTCTTCAGCCGGATGGGCGTGGGTTCGACGATGGGCAGTCCCATCGAGCGCGGGATCAATACCACGCCGGCCGCGATGCTCTGGTCGATCTTCACGACCACTTCTTCGCTCGCGCCGTTCAGGCTCACTGTCACACGTTCGCCTTCGGAGACACCGAAGGACGCGGCGATGCTGGGGTGAACGGCGATAAAGGTCTCACCGATTCGCGTCTCAAGCAATGCAGCGGATGCAACGGTCCGGGCGCGGTCATACAGCTTTGTGACCGGCACTCCCAACAGCCGTTTCTCGCGCGGCCGCAGGGGCATGATCTTATGGCTGCGCGGCAGGCTCACTCTCTCTCCGCGCTGCGGCGCGTTGAAGAGCTGCACCCCAAGCCCTTGCGTGTTCTCATAGGTCGTGCCGCCGTAGTACAGGTCGCCCCGTCCCACGATCGGCCACTGCTCGTGTACGTCCGACAGTCTCGCATAACTCAGCCGCGCAAAGGGGGAGTCCTCTTCAGCCGCCATGATGTCGAATACGACGGAAGCCGAGGATCCCTCTAGGATCACACCGCTCTCCCTGGCCACCTGCGCTGTGATGGTGAAATCGGGCTTGGTTCCCTCCAGCGGAGGAATCGCCGCATGGAAACGCTGCACACGGCGATCCCCGGATGTGAAAGTGCCCTCGCGCTCCATGTACGTCTGAGCTGGAAGCACAACATCTGCCGCCCGCGCCGTTTCGGTTTCAAAGAGATCCTGCACCAGCATGAAAGGTCTGCGCCGGCCGCTCCTGAGCACAACGGTGCCGTCCCCGATCGGGTCTGCGCCCACAACATAGACTGCCGCGGCACGATCGAACGCTGCCTGCAGATTGTCAACCGGCTCAAAGCCGATTTCTGCCGCGCCCTGATGATTGGCGTATTCCCAGACGCCGAGTAGGCCATTGTTCGGCCTCCCGAAATGACCGCTCTCCTGCAGGGCTCGCGCGCAAGCCCTTGCAAGCGCCGTCGAGCCTCCCAGACCCAGGCCTTCACTCCCGAAAAAGATCACCGCGTTCTCGGCCTTGATGAACGCATCCCCGATCTTACCTTTGCGCGTCAGGCTCTGGATCGCCTTCATCTCATCGCCGTAGGCATAGCGGACGACATATGAGGCATACCGGTCGAGTTTTGTCTCGCGCGGGTTTGCAACAATCAGTGTCGCTCCGCGTTCGGCAGCCTGCTTCAGGCGCAGGTACCAGATGGGCGCTTCCTCGTACAGATCCGAGGCTGCCACCACGATCGCGGATCCCTCACGCAGCGAGCCGAGGTTCGACCCGTCTCCCATGCCGATCATGGCCGTCAAGCTCCCGCCGCCCAGGGCCGAGTACAGCACTGCGTTTGCGCCGGTTTGATCCGCCAGCCCCTTTAGGTTGAAGAGATCCTCGTTCGAGAGCCGGCCCGATGCCAGCACCAGCAGGTTCTTCTTGACCTTGGCAAATGCCTCGCCCGCGATCCGCGTCGCGGTCTCCCAGGATGCCCGCCCGAGCTTGCCTTCCTTGCGGATCAGGGGCTTGGTCAGACGTTCCGGGCTTTCTGCGTAGTGATGGGCGAACCGGCCCTTGTCGCAGATCCAGATCTCATTCACCTCTTCGTTCTGCCGAGGCATCACGCGCTTGATCACGATGCGGCCATCCGAGTCCGCTTCGCGCCGCGTGTTGAATGTGATGTTGCATCCCACCGGACACTGCCCGCAGATCGAAGCCGTGTATCTCAATTCCCATGGCCGCGCGCCGAAGCGAAAGTCCGCCGTGGTCAGGGCTCCCACCGGGCAGATATCCGTCGTGTTTCCAGAGAAAACCGAGTCAAAACCCGGCTCGGACACGGACACGATCCGCGTGGAACGGCCGCGGTCGTCGAAGCTCAGCACCGGGTCGCCTGCGATCTCCTCTTGGAATCGAATGCATCGAGCGCACTGAATGCACCGTTCCTGGTCGAGGAAGATCAGCTCGCCGAGCGGCACATGCTTGTCCAGCCGCATCTTCTCGTCATAGAGGAATCGGCTTTTGCCGGGGCCGTGCGCCATGGTCAGGTTTTGGAGCGGGCATTCTCCACCCTTGTCGCACACCGGGCAATCCAATGGATGCGACGTCAGCAGGAACTCCACGGTCGATTGCTGCCCGGCCTTCGCCTTCTCGGATTTCGTGAGAACTACCATGCCCTCCGAAATGGGTGTGCTGCATGCCGTCTCCAGCTTTGGTCCGAATTGGAGTTTCGGCTGCCCCTGGTCGTCCAGGATGGGTTTGCCCGTGGTGCGGTCCATCATCGGGCGGCCGACTTCCACCAGGCACATCCGGCACATGCCGACGGATTCCATCTTGGGGTGATAGCAGAAGACCGGGATGTCAATGCCGGCACTCTTGGCCGCATCGACGATCGGCATGCCTTCGGGCACCGTGATTTCGGTTCCGTCGATCGTGAGGGTGATCTGCTTCAGCATCAGTCTCCGACCGTCGCCCGTTCTGTGAAATCCTGCGGGAAGCGCTCAATGCCCGTGACCACTGCCATCGTCGAGAACTCTCCCAGCGGACACAGGCACTTGTTCTGCATCTGCTTGGCAACATTCAGCAGCAGCATCACGTCGGCGCTCGAGGCGCCATTGCTGCGCACCCGGTCGATCAGGTGCCGCATCCAGTACGTCCCCTCACGGCACGGCGTGCACTTGCCGCAGGATTCATGATTGAAAAAGTGCAGCGTCTTCTGTATGACCCAGTCCAGCGGGACGGTGTCGTCGATGACGATCACCGATGCCGAGCCTAGGTCCGCGCCCAGTGTCCGCACGGAGGCGTAGTCCATGGGCGTGTCGAGGACCTTGTCGTCTGCAACAATGAAAGAAGAGGACGCGCCTGCCGGCATGATCGCCCGCACCGGTCGCCCGTCCAGTACGCCGCCCCCATGTTCGTAGATCAGCTCGCGGAACGTCGAGCCGAACGGGAGCTCATAGTTGCCTGGCTTGCGAACGCGCCCTGATAGCGAGAAGATCTTCACGCCCGCGCTGTCGGGCGTGCCCATCTGCTTGTACCAGTCCGGCCCGTATGCAACGATGGGGGGGAGGTTCGTCAGTGTCTCGACATTGTTGACGACGGTGGGTTTGCCGTAAAGGCCGTGCACCGCTGGGAACGGGGGACGGATGCGCGGTTGGCCGCGTTTCCCCTCGATCGACTCAAGCATCGCCGTCTCTTCGCCGCAGATGTAGGCGCCCGCGCCCCGATGGGTGTGGATCCTCAAGCCATATTCCGTCCCGCAGACGCTCGCGCCTAGGTAGCCGGCGGCTTCCATCTTGGCGATCTTCCGGTCAAGGGCGTCAGCGATGCGCCAGAACTCGCCGCGCAGATAGACGTAGGCTGTGCCCGCTCCCACCGCGTAGGCAGCTAGAGCCACTCCCTCCAGGAACTGCAAGGGATTGCTCTCCAGGATCTCACGATCCTTGAAGGTCCCGGGTTCCGACTCATCCGCATTGGCTACCACGTAGTGCGGTAGGTTCTTGCTGTCAATGAACGACCACTTGGTTCCGGTCGGGAAGCCTGCGCCGCCACGCCCGCGCAGGCCGGAGGTCTTCACCATCTCGGTCAACTCATCCGGCTTGATTGTTGTGACGGCCTTCTTAAGCGCCTCAAAGCCTCCATGCTCTCGGTAGGTCTCCAGCTGGCCGATGCCCGGAACATCTCGGTGGCGCAGTAGCACGTGAGGCATCAGGCAGCTTCCCTGCGAGCGCGCTGGAGGGCCTGGATGAGTTCCAACGTGCGGTCCACGGTCATGTTCTCGTGATACTCTATGTCGTCAGACCTCTGGAGTTGGAACATCGGCGCCTTGTCGCACGCCGCTAGGCACGTCACGGCCTCGATCGTGATCAGGCCGTCGGAAGTCGTCTCGCTCACCCGGATTCCTAGGTTGTTGCACAGGGCTGCTAGGAACGCATCCGCGCCGCGCAGGGCGCACGGTAGATCGGTGCACACTTGGATGCGGTACTTACCCTCTTGCTTGTCGTGATACAGGCTGTAGAACCCGACCACGCCGGTTACTTCGGTTAAGCTGATACCTAGTAGTTGCGCGATATCATTCATCGCCTCTTTTGTGATGTAGCCACCGTCGCGCTGTGCAAGGTACAGCAGCGGCATCACCGCGGAGCGCCTGTTCTCCGGCGGGTACTTCGCCAGGATCTCCGCGACCTCCTTGGGGTACCTGTCTGCCAGGCTCATCGGTCAATATCTCCCAGTACAATGTCGACCGAGGCCAGGATGGCGATCAGGTCCGCCACCAGGTGGCCCTTTGTGATGACGGAGATCACCGACAGGTTGTCAAAGGAGGGTGTACGCCAGAAGATCCGGTGCGGCTTCGGCCCCCCGTTGCCTTCAAGATACACGCCTAGCTCACCCCGCGGCGATTCGACTGCACTGTACACCGAGGCCTTCGGCACGGTGAATCCCTCGGTCCACAGCTTGAAGTGGTGGATCAGCGCCTCCATGCTCGTTCCTAGCTCCGAGCGGGGCGGCGGTACGAACTTGCGGTTGTCGCTCCTTACAGGACCAGCCGGCAGCTTGTCCAGCGCCTGCCTGACGATCTTCAGAGACTCGCGCATTTCTGCAATACGCACAACGTAGCGAGCCAGTGTGTCTCCATCCGGGCTGGTTGGCACATTGAACTCGTACTGCTCATAGCCCATGTAGGGACGCGCCTTGCGCAGGTCCCACTCGACGCCGGAGGCTCGCAGCATCGGCCCCGTGACGCCGTAGGACAGCGCTGTTGCTTTCGGCAGCACACCGATCTTTCTCGTCCGATCCAGCATGAGGGGATTCTTGGTCAGCAGCGACTCGTACTCGTCGATGCGCGGGGGCAGGATCTTGAGGATGTTGCGCACGGCGGCATCGAATTCGGCAGGCACATCGCGCCATAGTCCGCCGGGACGGATATACGTGGTCATCATCCGCTGCCCGGAGACCAGCTCGAAGACGTCTAGGATGTCCTCGCGCTCCCGGAAGCAGTACAGGAACATCGACATCGCCGCCAGGTCCAGTCCAAACGTGCCCAGCCACACGAGGTGCGAGGCGATGCGCTGCAATTCCACTAGGAGCACGCGCAGCGCTTGTGCCCGCGGCGGGACGTCCAGCTCCACCAGTTTCTCCACTGCCATGCAGTACGCCAGGTTGTTGCCCAGCGGGTTCATGTAGTCTAGGCGGTCGCACATCACCTCGGCCTTGATGTAGCTCTTGGCCTCCATGTTCTTCTCGACGCCGGTGTGCAGGAAGCCTATGTCCGGAACGCAATTGACGATCACCTCGCCATCCAGCTCCAGCAGCAGCCGCAGAACGCCGTGCGTCGAGGGATGCTGAGGCCCCAGGTTGAGCAGCATCGTCTCCCCGCTGAGGGCGCGCTCGGAGACGAGGTGCCTGTAGGGTCCGACCGGGATTTCTTCCCGCTGGTAGTTCGTCACGGCTATTCCTTGGCGTACGGCTTCCGCAGGTCGATCTCTTCCAGGTTGAACGTGAACTGGGGTTCCTCGTAACCCAGTGGGTAGTCCTTGCGCAGCGGGTAGCCTTCCCAATCGGGCGGCATGAGGATTCGGCGCGGGTCGGGGTGACCGTCAAAATGGATGCCGAACATGTCCATGACCTCGCGCTCACGCCAGTTGGCGTTCATGAACACGCCGGATGCCGTAGGCACCTTCGGCTCGCCGCCGCCCACCGGAACGCGCAGTTGGATCGACAGGTTCTGGGTCAGCGACGTGAGTTGGTAGATCACGTGGAAGCGGGGCTTCTCGGCCGGCCAATAATCCACTGCTGTCAGTGCCGAGAGCAGCGAGAACTCATGCTGATCGCGCAGGAATGTAAGCACATCGACGATCCGCCTGCTATCGATGAAGAGACGCACTTCCCCCAACGCCTCCTCACAGGTGGCGCCGGCCTGCTCCTGCAGCACCTGAACCAGTTTTTCGAGCCGGTTATCCATCCGATCGCTCCGCTTCCTGCCCCCTCGCTGCCCGCCGTTTGGCCGTGTCCGAGCTACGCTTTCACAAGATCGACGAACTTTTCCCCTTTGACCTTCTCAAACAGGGTCACCACGCCGTGGATCAGGGCTTCCGGCCTCGGTGGGCAGCCCGCCACGTACACGTCCACCGGAACCACCTCATCAACTCCCTGCACGATGGCATAGTTGTTGAAGAGGCCACCGCAGGATGCGCAGTCGCCCATGGCGATCACCCACTTGGGTTCCGGCATCTGGTCATATAGGCGGCGCAGCACCGGTGCCATCTTACGCGAGACACGTCCTGCCACGATCATCAGATCCGACTGCCGCGGGCTGGGGCGCATTAGCTCCATCCCGAAGCGGCTCATGTCGAAATCTGCTGCCTGAGCCGACATCATCTCGATCGCGCAGCAGGCCAGCCCAAACATCAACGGCCACATGGCATTGGTGCGCGCCCAGTTCACTGCTGTTTCAAGCGTGGTGGTCATGACGCCCATGTTGCCGAGTTTCTGCTCTACTCCCATTCTAGGGCTCCCGTTTTCCAGGCATAAACGTAGCCAACCAACAGAATTCCGACAAACACAGCCATCTCCAGGAGCCCGAACAAGCCGAGTTGGCGGAATACGACCGCCCACGGCAGGAAGAAGATGACCTCGATATCGAACAGAATGAAAAGCACTGCGATCAGGTAAAAGCGGACCGGCATCCGCCGTGTTCCCGGCCCGATGGGCACAATGCCGGACTCGTACGGCTCTTCCTTGACCTTGGATTTCTTCTTTGGCCCCAGCATTTCCCCCAGGCCGATGGCGATCGCCGCGATCAGGGTCGCCACCACGATCATCATGGCAATCGCTATGTACTCCAGCAGCATCGAATCCTCAAGTAAGTGGGCTTGGATGATTTAATTTGTACGATTTGGCACACTGGGCTCGTAGTATATCATAGGTACTTTTGGCACATCAGTATGTGTGCGATATTTCACAAATAGAAAGTGGTCGGACTTGGGCCCCCGGACGACGCTGGCCGCAGGAGTGATGGCACGTCTGCAGCACCCGATGCGAAGGGAGGCGGACAATGTCCGCCTCCCTGTGTCGACCCTGCTCGGCGCCGGCAGAAATGCCCGGATCCGCCGCTGCCGTGTTGCTACCTCTGTCGCACAAATCCCTTCGGCCCTGCGTAGACCGCCTTGCTTCCCAGTTCCTCCTCGATGCGCATGAGTTGGTTGTACTTTTCCACCCGTTCGCCGCGGCACGGGGCGCCGGTCTTGAGGTGACCCGTTCCCATTGCCACGGTGAAGTCCGCAATGAAGGAGTCCACCGTCTCACCGCTCCGGTGCGAAACCATCGCGCCCCAGCCTGCCTCGCGCGCCATGTTGATCGCCGCAATGGTCTCCGTTAGTGTCCCGATCTGGTTTAGCTTGATCAGGACCGAGTTCGCCGCGTTCTCCTTGATGCCGCGGGCGATACGCTCCACGTTGGTAACGAACAGGTCATCCCCGACCAGTTCGGTGTACTGACCGATGGCCTGGTTCAGCTTCTTCCATCCATCCCAATCATCCTCTGCCAGGCCGTCTTCCAGGACGTAGACCGGGTACTTCGTAAACCACTCTTTGTACAGGGCAACCATCTCCTCCGAGGTGACCTTGCGTTTTTCCGTGCGTAGGTTGTACATGCCGTCCTCGTAGAACCCGCTCGAGGCTGGATCCATCGCTAGGGCCACGTCTGCTCCCGGACGATATCCGGCCTTCTCAATGGCCTGCACGATCACGTCCAGAGCCTGGGCATTGGTTTTGAGCGCCGGCGCAAAACCGCCCTCATCTCCCACGCCCGTCGAGTAACCGGCGTCCTTCAGCACGGCCTTCAGTGCGTGATACACCTCCGCGCCCCAACGCACTGCCTCGTGGAAGTTGGGCGCGCCGATCGGTGCGATCATGAACTCCTGCAGATCCGTCCCCTGCCAGTTGGCATGCACGCCGCCGTTCAGGATATTGAACATCGGCACCGGCAATAGGTTTGCCTTCTCGCCACCCAGGTACCGGTACAGCGGCACGCGACTTGAATTGGCGGCCGCGCGCACCGCGGCCAGACTTACACCGAGCATCGCGTTTGCGCCGAGCGTGGTCTTGTTGGGGGTGCCGTCCAGCTCCAGCATGGTCTTGTCGATGGCAGGCTGGTTCATGGCGTCCGCGCCCGTCAGTGCTTTGCTGATCGGACCATTCACGTTTTGGACAGCTTTCAAGACGCCCTTGCCGCCGTAGCGTTTCTTGTCGCCGTCGCGCAGTTCCAAAGCCTCGTGCACGCCGGTGGAGGCGCCGGAGGGAACAGCCGCGCGGCCCATGGTGCCATCGTTCAGCTTGATCTCCACCTCGACTGTAGGATTGCCGCGCGAATCAAGGATCTCACGCGCGTGAACCGATTCGATCTTGGACATGGGAACTTCTCCTTCTTCAGTGATGGATCTGTCCGGGCTTGGCTTTCCCCGGCCCTTGACTTGGTCACGGAGCCGCAAGCTCCGGGAATTGTCCGCAGAACATTACCATAACTTGGCCGCTTGTGTCAGTGGCATCCTGTCAGCTTGGGGGCCGCAGTTCATCACCCCAGAGAAGCTTGGGCACGAGCACGGCCTCCGAAATGCAGAAAGACCTCCACCGGAGAGCCCCGTCGCAGACCCTCAGCCCAGGTAGTCTCGTAGGGGCCGGCTGCGGGTCGGATGCCGCAGCTTACGCAGCGCCTTGGCTTCGATCTGACGGATGCGCTCCCGGGTCACATTGAAGTACCGGCTTACCTCTTCCAGTGTGTGATCCTTGCCGTCCATCAGCCCAAATCGCAGCTCCAGCACCTGCCGCTCCCGGTCCTGTAGTCCATCCAATGCCTGCTGGATCTGTTCTCGCAGCATCTCACGCGCCGCGGCATCCATCGGCGATGGCGCATCGTCGTCTTCGATGAAGTCGCCCAGCTCGCTGGAGTCCTCGTCTCCGACTGGCCCCTCCAGCGAGACCGGTTCCTCCGCCGATCGTAGGACGCGGTCCACCCTCTGCGTTGCGGATTCAAGGCGCCTTTGCACGGCCGGGTCCAGGGGGCGCTCCTCAGCCTTCGCCCGCAGCACCGTCTGGACGTCTGCTGCATGCAGGTAGCCCACCTCCATCGCGAGTTCGCGCGTGGTCGGCTCGCGTCCGAGCTCCTGCGTCAGTTGCCTCTGGGCTCGCAAGATGCGCGAGATCGACTCGAACAGATGCACGGGGATGCGTATGGTACGCGCCTGCTCGGCGATCGAGCGGTTGATGGCTTGGCGTATCCACCAGGTGGCGTAGGTGCTGAACTTGAAACCCCGTCGCGGGTCGAACTTGCCCACGGCCCGCAGCAGACCGAGGTTCCCCTCCTGGATCAAGTCCAGTAGGGATATCCCGCGGCCAAGATAGCGCTTGGCAACACTGACGACCAGTCTCAGGTTCGCACGGATGATCGCGCGTGTCGCCTCCTCTGCCCGCATTTGGACCGCCTCAGCCTCCTTCTCGAGAACCTTCTCCTTGGGCAGGTGTCGTTCGAGGGTGGCAGGCGACGGCAGTTGGCGACCCTTGTCCAACCGGGGCGCCAGCCATGCAGCATAGTCCGCCGGCAGCAGATACATGCACAGGAATACCGTGTACGCCTTCCGCACCATGCTGTTCCATAGCGGATCGTGCCCCCATAGGCCATTCGAAAGGAAGGTGCGCAGGTAGGAGGACCCCTCGATCTCCCAGCCGCTTCTCAGGGCTTGGGATTCTTTGAGGGTGCTGACCAGGTCCGGCACCTCCTTCTTCAGCCGCCGCGCATCCTCGCCGAATCGTTTCCATGACGTCGTGAGTTCGGAAAGCAGGCTGTGATAGGCCGCTGTCGCTGCCCCGGCGCCCTTGCGTACCGGCCGTTGACGAAAGGCCGCAAGCTGGCGCTTCGCCTCGATCAGGGTGGCCAGCCGAAACTCGCTGTCGGAGTTCAGCAATTCGACTTCGCCGATCTCACGTAGGTACAGCCGTACTGGATCCTCTGCCGGTCCGGCCGACACCTCAGGGTGGCCCTCCTCCACCACTGCCTCGTCCTCGAGAAGTTCGTCTTCGGCGGCTAGCGCTGCTGGTTCCTTGCTGCGCAGGAGCCCCTCCAATTCAAAGCCATTCTCGAGCGAGGCTTCGGTTAGATTGTCGTCTGGCTGACGCCTGCCCACGCGCGTCGGGCGCCTCTCGGCCGCTTTGTTGTGAGATATCCCGTCGGCCACATCGGAGCTCCGAGGGGAATCTGGGACGCCCCCGACCGTTGTCTCGAGGGCAGCCTTGGGCTGGCTGGTCTTCGGCCGACGCCGCGTCTGGCGTGAGATGCGTCCCTTTTTCTTGATTGTCATCTTGGCCACGATGGTCGGAACCTGGAGATGCTACTGCATTCGCTTGAGGGACATCTGATGCTCGAACTCGTCCAGCGCGCGCTTCAACTGTGTTAGCTTTAACACCTCACCCTGATATTGCGTGGCGCTTTCAGGATCCCCGCTTTCCTGAGCCTCCTCCTGAAGGAACCTGTACTGGGTCAGTCTTTCGCTGGCCGCCTCCTCGCGCAGCCGGCGGACGCCGCGCAGCAGCTCCTCGAGCAGCTTGTCGTCCAGCACGTCGATGTTCTCTGTCATCGCCAGCAGCTCCCGGGCGAGGCCGGCCAGAGAATCGGGCAGGGATTGGACCACGAACATGTGCTGGTCTATCTCGTCCTGCTCCACAGATTGCCGGATCAGATCAAAGAGAAGCTGATTGTCCGTGTACGCGAAGTCGTCCGTAGCCAGCGTCGCCAGGCCGTGCTGCTGCAGCAAGCGGTCCACCCGATAAATCAGCTCCGGTCGCTGGAAAAGCCAGGCAAGTACGTGCGCCTCGATCTTTCTCCGGGGTGCAACAACTGCCGGTCCAGGCATGATGGCCGGCGTGTTGGGTGTCTGCGCAGGCGCCGCCCGGCGCCTCTGCCCGGCGGAGCTGGCGCGCGGAAATCCTCCCAGGAAGGCGCGTTCATCGATCCTCAGGAACCGTGCCAGCTTCTGGATGTAGAACTCCCGTTCCTCGGGCTTGGGTAGATCCTGGATGAGGGGCAACACCTGGGCCGAGATCTCGGACGCTACCTTGCGGTCATCCAGGTTGCGGCCGTGCGCCAGCGCATGCATCACGTGCTCGATGATCGGCTTTGCCGCCTCGATCAGGCGTTTCCACTCCTCCCGGTCGCGGCTCACGATCTCGTCGGGGTCCAGCCCGTCGGGCATGGAGGCCACGCGCAGGTCGGCCTGAAGCCGTGCCTCGTTCCGTAGTAGCCCGCGTGCGTCAAAGGCAAGTTCGCCCTCGCGATCCATGGCTTGGCGCGCCGCCTCAAGGCCTCGCAGGACCGCCTTCTGCCCGGCTGCGTCCGGATCGAGTGCCAGAACGATCTTGCGCGTGAAACGCTTCAGCAGTCGCAGCTGCTCTTCGGTCAGGGCCGTACCCATGGGCGACACAACGTTTTCGTAGCCGGCTTGGTGCAGCGCGATCACGTCCAGGTAGCCCTCGACGATGACAGCCTGGTCTGCGGCGCGGATGGACTTGCGTGCCCTGTCAAGGCCGTATAGCAATCGGCCCTTCGTGAAGACCGCGGTCTCAGGGGAATTCAGGAACTTGGGTACGTCATCCGGATCGACAATCCGTGCCCCAAAACCCGCCATTCGTCCGTTCTCGTCTCGTATGGGGATCATGATGCGGTGACGGAAGCGGTCAAATGTCGAGACGGATGTGCCCGCCTGGGTATCGCCTTGGCGTTCGCTCACCAGCCCCGCATTCAGGAGCTCCTGTTCGCTATAGCCGCGCTGCGCGAAGTGCTTCAGTGCAGCGTCGTAGCTCTGGGGCGCGTAACCCAGACCGAAGGTCTCGATGGTGGCATCGCTGAGTCCGCGCTTTTGCTGAAGGTAGCTAAGCACCGATGGGTTTTGCCGCAATTGCGCGGCGTAGAAGATCCGGGCATCCTCGAGCAGCTTGCGCAGATTCTCGTGGGCCTCTCTCTGCTCGGGCGGTTCCGCGTGATATGCAGGCAGTTCCACGCCGGCGCGGGCCGCCAGCCGCGTCAGTGCCTCACGGAAATCAAGCCCCTCCTTCTTCATTACGAACTTGAAAATGTCGCCGCCCTCGTTGCATTCGCCGAAGCAGCGCCAGGTGCCCGTTTCGGGCCAGACCACGAACGCGGGCGTGTGCTTGTTGGGGTGGAACGGGCAGAAACCCGTGTAGTTCCTGCCGCTCTTGCGCAGCCTGACGCCGCTTCCGCTGATCAGTTCAACAATATCGATGCGGGACTTGATCTCGTCGGTTGTGGACATGAGAAAAGGGTGAGGCCTGATGCAGTGGAATTATAGACGCGTTCCGCGGCACGCCAGGTTCAGACAGCGGGTGCCGCCGATGCTGGAGCCCGCCCCTGTAAGTTGGCTTTCGGTCCGTGACGTCTAGTGCGGCAGTTGAATGCTCGGGACCTCGATCTTGATTGCGCTGCCTGACCAAAGTCCCCCTACTGAATTGGCGAAATCCTTGAATGCGCCGGCAACCGGTGCCCAAAGCGCATCGCCGTTGATCTCGGTTCCCACCTGTGCGAACAAGGCCTTCGCGCCGGTCCACATCTCGGCCGCTCCTGCCCGCGCCTGAGGATCCAAAGTCACCCAAACGCCCAGCCCCAGAGCGATGGCAGCTAGTGAACCGATAACAACCCACTTTGACATGCTGTCTCCTTCATGCCTCGCCGCCCACGCACCAGACATGGCCCGGCAGCGTCTGCAACATCGTCTCGGGCCGCGACCGCGTGCCTGCCTTCATGGAAGAGCTCTGGATTGTGGAGGATACCAGGCGTGGGGAGGCCGTGCCGATGCAGTCTAGTGCTTCTTGCCTCGTACCAGGTCGTCGAGCTGTTCATCCTGGATGCCCGCGTCGGAGAGCCTCTTCTGGTGGGCTTTCAACGCCTGGTCGATCTTGGGTCCATTCTCTGCATTCTTTTCGGACTCAAGCCGGGTCAGGATCACGTGGAACTCATCCCTTGCCTGTCCCTCGCCGCGCGCGTCGTGGGCCACCTTTGTTAGTTCCGTCGCCCGCCTGTCCGCCAGAGTGAGATCCACGTCGACGGGATCCGGAGACACCGCCCGCCACACATCTTCGCTGCTGAGTTTCCAGGCGTAGAGTGGCTCCCCAGGGAGCGCGGCTTGGGAAAAGGCGGTTGTGCTCAGGAGCATCACGACCACGATTGCCGCCGCCGCGACTGCAAGCCGCCATGCGGGCTGAAATGCCCTCGGCATTTGCCGCCGATGCGCCTCAACGTGCGCCATCAGCTTCGCCCGACCGACGCGCCTGTAGGTCTGCGAAGGTGTCACAGCCTTGATCGAATTGAGGCGCGCCGATGCTTCCAGAAGCGGCCTGAGTTGAGCCTCGTGCCCAGGATACCGCGCCAGACATTGCTCAACGCCGTATCCTTCGACCGTCATCCGTCGCAGACAATCATCCAGAATTGCTTCGATCTCGTTCACGTCCCTTGCCCTCCGTCCGCCTTCATCACTCGTGCCAGTGCTTGCAGTGCCCGCATCTGCAGTGCCCGGATTGCACCTTCGCTCTTGCGCATCCGCTCCGCGATCTGGCCGGTGTCCATCTCAGCAATGAATCTCAGTGTAAGCACTTCGTGTTGTTCTTCCGTCAAGTGCTGCATCGCCCGCTGCAACGCCTCAACTTCATACTGCAGGTCCAGCTTTGCCTCAAGCGCCGGATCAGGCTTGATCACCGCCTCGTCCAGTGACACGCTCTGCTTGCGAGTGCGATAGTGGTCGATGACGGTGTTGCGCGCAATTGTGTAGAGCCAGGCCAGGAACGGCCCGCCTGGTCGATATCGGTGCAGGTTCCCCCAGGCTTTGAGGAATACCTCCGATGTCAGATCCTCCGCGAGTTGCGCATCGGTCACGCGGAAGAAGATGTACCTGTAGATCCGATCGACGCACGCGTCGTACAGGCATCCAAAGGCGCCTGCATCGCCGGACTTGGCTTTGCGGATCAGGTTCGCTTCGTCAGGCTGGGTGTCGCTCGCGCCTGCTGGGCGGCCTGAGTTCAAGGTGCTCCATCCTATACAACGTTGCAGGCCGCCACGCGTTACGTCTCATGCGGTCGGGATGCCTTGTGGGGGGCAGCCTAGAATCCTTCCAGCTTGGAGAGGTCTGCGATTCCCCTTGCCAGGCCCGCGATCCGCTGCAGCAGTCCCAGGCGGTTCTCGCGCACGCTTTTCTTGTTCTCCATCACAAGCACGTTGTCAAAGAAATCGTTCACCACTGGGATCATGGGCATGAAGGCCCCGAACAGGCTGTCTGGATCGCGCCGGCCGGAATCGCGCAGCGCAGTCTCGGCTTTCTGGAGAGCGTGGAAGAGGTCCTTTTCCTGCTTCTCCGTGAGGCTTTTCGAATCGACCGCGAAGGTCTTCTTCTGGTCGCGCGTGATGCGCACGCACCGGGCAAAGGCAGGCAGGATCGTTCTCCAATCCTCTCGCAGCACCCACGCTTGCAGCTGCCGCACGCTGCCGGCAGCCCCGGCGGGGTTCGCTGCCTGTTCGGCGAGCACCGCATCCACAACGTCGTACCGGTGGCCCGCTTCCTTCAACTGCACGGCCAACCGCACGGTAATGAAATCCAGCACCTCCGTCCGGCGCTTGGCGTCGACAATTACGGGCTGCACTTTGGCTGCCTTGTCGATCGCCTTGGCCAGATCCACATCGATCTCTTGCTCGAGCAGCGGCTGGACGATGCCCAGGGCCGCGCGCCGCAGGCCGAAGGGATCTTTCGCTGCGGTGGGTGCAAGGCCTGCTGCAAACAAACCCACCAGCGAATCCAACCGATCTGCAAGCGCCACCGCCAGACCAGCCTGCGACTTGGGCGTGGCCTGGTAGTGTTCGCCGATCGCCTCGGCCACGGCCGGGTGCTCTCCCGAACGGGCCGCGTACTCGCGCCCGATCACGCCCTGCAGCGACGTCATTTCGGTCACCATTTTGGTGACCAGGTCCGCCTTGCACAGCCTGGCAGCACGTCGGGCAAAGACCGCTTCGTCCTCCTTCAGCCCCAGCATCGGGATCAGTGTGTTAACCAGCTTCTGGATTCGCTCGGTCTTGTCCAGCATCGAGCCCAGTTTTGTGTGGAAGGTCAACCCCGCCAGTTTCTGAACATACGCCTCCAGCGGTTGCTTCACGTCTTCGCGCACAAAGAAATCCGCGTCCGCAAACCGCGCACCCAGGACATGCTCATTGCCCTGCTGCACCAGGTCCAGATGCTGGTCGTCGCCGTTGCGGATGGCAATGAAATTGGGCATTAGCTTCCCGTCCTTTTCGATGGGGAAGTAGCGCTGTTGCTTCTTCATCACGGAGATCAGCACTTCGCGCGGTAGCCGCAGGAAAGCCGGGTCGAAATTGCCGAGGACCGCGGTCGGCTTTTCGACTAGGTTGGTCACCTCCGCCAGCAGGTCGTCCTCGAGCAGCGCCTCTGCGCCCATCCTGGATGCCGCTCGCTGCACCTGCTCATGGATCGAAGCCTTGCGCTCATCCGCTCCCAGGACGACCCCGGCGCGGTGAATCTCCTCCAAATATCGGCCAGCCGAGCGGATTTCGATCTGCGGCGAGTCGTTCGGACGCAGGCCCCGCGTCGTCCTGCCCGAAGCCACGCCCGCGTATTCAAAGGGAATGACTGTTTCCCCATAGATCGCCACGATCCAGCGTATCGGTCTCGAGAACGACACGCCTGAGTCGTTCCAGCGCATCGACTTCTCGAATTTGATCTTGGTGATCACGCTTGGGATCAGTGTCGCCAGCAGGGAGGTGGTCGGTGATCCCAGGTTCCCCTTGTGCCCGATCACATAACGTCCACCATTCCGTTCCTGCACCAATCTGTCCCTGGTCAGTTCATCTGCCGTGAGGTCAAGCTGGTTCTTGCGGGCCCATCCCAGCAAAGCCTGTGTGGGCTTGCCATCCGCGTCAAAGGCTGCTGATTCGGGCGGGCCCTTGATTTCCAGCTGGCTGTCTGGCTCTCGCGCCGCAAGCTCCGAGACGTGCACGACCAGCCTGCGTGGTGTGCCGAAGGCCTTCAGGCCTGCATGTGTCTGTCCATGAGCTGCGAGCACGTCGTCTTCGAAGGCTTTGCGGAGAGCCTCCACGCCCGTTGTGATGTCGTCTGCGGGCAGCTCCTCAACGCCGATCTCCAGCACAAAGTCAGCCGGTCCGGTCGCCGCCCCGGGAAACGCTGGTTGGACGGCCTCTTTTGGCGCGCTCTCTTTCAGAAGAGGGAATTCCAGGTGCTGCCTCTGCTCCACATACGCCTCGGCCACGCCGCGCGCCAGGGCACGCATGCGTCTGAAGAACGCCTGCCGCTCGGCCACGCTGATGGCGCCGCGTGTGTCCAGGATGTTGAATGCGTGCGAGCATTTCAGCACGTAATCGTGTGCCGGCAGCACCAGGCCTGCGGCCAGACAGGCATCGGCTTCCGCCGAGTACAGGTCGAATATCTTGCGCACGTGCCCGATGTCGGCCGTCTCGAAGTAGTACTTGGAATGCTCGTACTCCTCACGTTGACGGATGTCGCCGTACCTCACGTTTGCTCCCCACGGCTCGTCCCATATCGCGTTTGCGTTGTTGAGGGCGATCAGGATTCGCTCAAGCCCGTAGGTCAACTCCACAGATACCGGGTCCAGCGCAATGCCACCCATCTGCTGAAAATACGTGAATTGCGTGATCTCCTGCCCGTCAAGCCACACCTCCCAGCCCAGGCCCCAGGCCGAGATGGCTGGTTGCTCCCAGTTGTCCTCGACGAAACGGATGTCGTGCTTCTGGGCATCGACGCCCAGGGCTTTCAGTGAATCCAGGTACAGTTCCTGCGGATTGCCGGGATCGGGCTTCAGGATCACCTGGTACTGCGTGTGCAGTTGGAAGCGGTTCGGATTCTCCCCGTAGCGACCATCATCGGGCCGCACCGATGGCTCCACGTACGCGACGTTCCACGGCTCTGGTCCGAGCACGCGCAGGAATGTCGCGGGGTTCATCGTGCCCGCACCCACCTGTGTGTAGTACGGCTGCGCGATCAGGCAGCCGTGCTCCACCCAGAACTGTTGCAGCTTGAGGATGATCTCTTGAAATGTAGATTTCGTCATTGGGCTTTCTTGATCTCAGATTTGTCCTGCACTTTGGGGATTGCGAAGGGATTATACCGTAGGCAATACTGAACCATCCGCGTCTTGAACACCTTGCAGACATGGGGCTAGGGCATACTATCACTTCCGCCTGATGACGGCGCGACCAGGGGATTTAGGAGGCCTGGAGGGCTGTCTGCCGCCGGTCAGACAATCGATTCCCGTGGAATGCTCGGTCCATGCGCATTCAATTGTGGTTGAATCTCAGGCATGCCCCAAGACATCCTCATCCTCGGCGGTGGACCTGCTGGCCTCTCCACTGCGCTCCATCTCGCGCAGCTGGCCCCCGAGCTGACGCCGCGCATCCTTGTCCTCGAGAAGGCCCGCTACCCGCGTCACAAGCTCTGCGCCGGCGGGCTGACAGGCGATGCTGAAATTCTCCTTCAGCGCCTTGGACTGGATGTCGCGGAAACCCCCCACGTCGACGCGACCGAAGCGCACCTCGATTTCGCGGGCAAGGGCCTCATCATAGCCCCGCGCCGCGCACACGCTCTCCGCATCATCCGGCGCGACGAATTCGATGCCTGGCTGGCCGCTAAGGCACGCCTCGCGGGCATCGAGATTCGCGAAGGTGTGAAGGCTCGCCGAGTGGAACCGCGTCCTGATTCCGTGATTGTCGATACCGATTCTGGCGTCTTCGAGGCCGTGGTCGTCATTGGCGCCGACGGATCCAATGGCATCACCCGCCGCTGCATCCTGCCGAAGTCCCTGATCCATACCGCCCGCGCGTTGGAAGCCCTCGTCCCTCTCGGCCACGTCGTTGTCGAAGATCCTGTGCTCTTCGCGTTGAGCGAAGCAAAGCAGTCTGCGACTCCCAACCTTGTGTTGAACCACTGCAGTAATCTCCCTGCGCTGCAATCCAGTGCCTCCCGACCCAACGTACCCGGTCCTAACATGCACGCTGCAGACGTTGCCTACCTCGACTTTGCTCCCGTACCCCTGGGCATTGCTGGCTACACTTGGGACTTCCCCACACAGGTCAAAGGTCAGCCCATGCGCTGCTGGGGCATCTATGACACGAATCTGCTGGCGGATTGCGAGCGCCCGCCATTAGCGCAGCCTCTCGCAAACGAAATGCAGCGGCAGGGCAACGCCCTCGACGACATTGAGCTGCAGGGCCATCCGGTTCACTGGTTCACTCCGTTCAGCCGTCTCAGCGTCCCCCGTGTGATCCTGGTTGGCGATGCCGCCGGGGCCGACGGCATCTTCGGCGAAGGAATCAGCATCGCGCTGGGCTACGGGCGCATTGCCGCGGAAGCCATTTGTGATGCGAGTGCCCGCGGTGACTTCTCATTCCAGGACTACCGCCGCCGTGTCCTTCGCAGCCCGTTGGGACAGGCTCTCACCGTCCGCACGGGCATCACGCATATCCTCTACCGCCTGCATTGGGCGTGGTTCCAGAGATTCTTTTGGCGGGTGTTCAAGCCCGTCGTGGCCGCTGCGGCCTCTGTCTTCGTCTTGAACTGGGCGAGAAGAATGCGGTAGTTGCTGGATCCGGCGGCTTCTCCCTTGTGGAAGGCCTGACAGGCAGGCCGCCTCCCGCGGCCGGATTGTTCCTCATTGTTTCATCCACGGCGCGTTTTTCGCGGGAGGCAGCTTCGAGCTGCCATCCCGCACGCCAGCGCCATGGGGCGGCGGCGGCTCTGCGCGTGGCAGCCTTCCCGCGCTGCGCACGTCGGTCCAAAAGGAAGGGATGGGCAGAATGCCCATCCCTTCCTTTTGGACCGAATCCCCTCCCTCCCACTCGGGGGAGGAGATAGGGGTGGGGACATCCGCTCCCCCTTATCGCCTGATCTGCCTCAAAAAGCCCGGCGTCTTCAGCTCCCGCTCCAACAGGTAAGTGAAAAAGCCCTGCATTAGAACCTCTGTCTCCTGTTGAACCTCTGGCGTAGGCCGGGCGCGGGCGGCCTCAGCGTAGGTCGATCGCTGAAAGTGGCGCAGATACCTCAGAGCCTCAAGCGTGATGGGCCGCAGCTGTAGCCTTTCTGAGCGCCCAAGATCCTCGTGTTTCGAGGAGGCTGGACACACGACTCCGCCTGCAGCGTAGGAAAAGAACTGATCTTCAGCTTGGATTTCGCTGCCGCAGTTGGCGCACTCAAATAGCTTTGGCCTGAAACCCAGGTGATCCAGCAGCCGCATCTCGTAATAGCGGATGGCCAGCCATGGCTCGGACCTATTTGCCAGCCGGGATAGTGTCTCTGTCAGGAGTCGGAAAATGGCGGTGCTGTCGCTGCCTTCGTCATACGTGAACCGATCCACCAGCTCGATCACGTACGATGCCTGACTTGTCAACACCAGGTCGTCCCGCAGCGGCAGATAGGCATCGATCGTCTCCGCCTGCGTGACAAGCGGGATCTCACGTCCTTTCGCCAACTGCAGGTTGACGTAAGTGAATGGCTCCAGGTGTCCCGCTTTGCGGGAGGTGATCTTGCGCGCCCCTTTGACGATCGCGCGGCTCTTTCCGAGCTGTCGCGTGAAGAGTGTCAGGAGCCGATCGGCCTCGCCGTAGTCAACGTGCCGCAGGACGACGGCTTCAACCCCGAAGGAATGCGCCTCGCGCATTGAGCCCCCGCCATTCTGGCATCGTGAGCATGGTCTAGATCTTGCCCAGGTGCTGCGGCTGGAACGCGTCCGGCAGTAGTTCTCGCACCGTCGTTTCCTTGATCACCTTGCCGCTTCCGTCCGCGAGCACGACCAGTGTATCGAGCCCGAACTCCGCCAGTACCTGGCGACAGCCTCCGCACGGTGAACCGCCATTGTCGGTCACCACGGCGATGATCTCAAAATCCAGTTCACCCTCGGAGACGGCCTTGAAGACGGCTGTCCGCTCGGCGCACATGCTTGTCGGATAGGCCGCGTTCTCGACATTCACGCCCGTGAAGACGCGCCCGCTCCGTGTCCGCAGGGCGGCGCCCACGCGATAATTGGAATATGGCGCGTAGGCACGCCGACGTGCCTCGTTCGCCAGCTCGATCAGAGACTGCTTGTCCTGCTTGGTGGTGTTCATCGTTTTCACCGGCTGAGTGCCTGAAGCCTTCTGCCGCGCTCAGCTCTTCTTCCGCTTTCGCGGAACCTTCTTGATGTCTCGGGCCGGCACGCCGACGACCAGTGTGTCCGGCGGCACATCCCTTGTCACGACGGCGCCCGCGCCTGTCCGCGCGCCATCCCCGATCTTCACGGGCGCGACCAGCATCGTGTCCGATCCAATGAAGACATCTTTGCCGATCTCTGTTGGATTCTTCTTCTCACCGTCATAGTTGCAGGTGATCGTGCCCGCGCCGATGTTGGTGTTTTCGCCGATGGTGGCGTTTCCAATGTATGAGAAGTGGCCCACCTTGACGCCCGGTGCCAGGTAGGAATCTTTGACCTCACCGAAATTGCCCATGTGCACGTGCTTCGCCAGGTGCGCGCCCCGCCTCAGTCGTGCAAACGGTCCGATGTCGACGTCGTCCTCCAGCAGGGCGCCTTCCATCATCGAAGCCAGCACCTTGCAGCGGTCCCCAATGGTCGAGTCGCGGATGATCGAGTTGGGCCCGATCACGTTCGCCTTGCCGATGACGGTCTTCCCCATGATGTGCGTATTCGGTTGGACCAATGTGTCTTCACCGATCATCACCTCCGCCTCGATGTATGTGGAAGCGGGATCCGCAATGCCCACGCCGTTGAGCATGTGTTGGCGGTTGATGCGCCGCCTCATTGCCGCCTCGGCCTCGGCCAGATGCACGCGGTTGTTGATGCCAGTAGTTTCGATCAGATTGTCGTGTACCACGGTGCGCACCGTCTTCTTGTCGCGCCTCGCTATCTCGACAATGTCGGTAAGGTAGTACTCGCCCTTCTTTGGGTTCTGCTCGACCCTTCTGAGCGCTTCCCACAGCCATCCGGCCTCGAAGCAGTATGCGCCGACGTTGAGCTCGTGGATTTGCAGTTGCTCCGGCGTGGCCACGTATTCCTCGACAATTGCCTCGACTGTGCCATCCGCGGCGCGCACCACCCGGCCAAAACCGCGCGGATCGTCGGCGATGACCGTAAGCAGGGTGACGGGGCCCGTATTCGCCTCTTGTGCATCGACAAGCTGCTGAAGTGTCTCACCGCGCAGCAGCGGCATATCTGCGTATGTGACAACCACGTAATCGCTCTTGCCTTTCAACAGCGCCTCAGCTTGCAGCACTGCGTGTGCCGTGCCCAGTTGCGGCTCCTGCAAGGCGAAGTCAGCAGCATCCCCGACAAATGCCCTCACCGGCTCCGCTCCGTGGCCAATGACGATCACCGGCTTTCCCGTAGATACTTGTTGGACCGCTTCCAGCGTGTGCCACAGCATCGGCTTGCCGCAAAGCGGATGCAGCACCTTGGGGGTCGCCGAGTGCATTCGAGTTCCCTGCCCGGCGGCCAACAACACAGCAGCGACTTTCATTGGATCTCCTTCACGGACGCGGTTTCCATTCTCTCCTGTAAATGAGACCCGGTGCCCTCAGCGGGGTCAGAGAAAAACACCCGCCTGCGCGGGTTTTCATGTCACAGCTGGGGCGCCTGGACTCGAACCAAGATCCACAGATCCAAAGTCTGGTGTGCTGCCATTGCACCACGCCCCAAAGCACATGCCCAGAGTCAAGGAACCGCTGAGCGCGGAGGATTGTATCACAGCGACCGAGTCGCACTCGCGCGGGTGGCCGCAGGTGCACGTCCCAGGCGGGCCTACTTCTCTTCGCTGTCGGGAGTCAGGCCCAATTTGCGGGCCTCTTCGTACGGGATCACATCCTTGCTCATCGGCTTGTTTGCATGCTGCGCTGCCGCCGCTTCCCAGTAGGCGTCAAGCTCTTCCTGGCTCATGCGAGTCTCGGTCGCGGCGCTCAACAGTGCCTCCATTTCTGGAGCAGATTGTTTCAAATCACCCGTCTTGTTTCGTTTCTTTCGCGCCGGGCCGGCAACGCCAATGTTCCGCAGTCCCTTGGCAACCTCTTCCCTGACCGCCCTCATGGCCTGCAGCGTGTCTGGAAGTGCCTCGTCGCTGGAAAGATTCCCACCTGCGAGCATCAGCGAATATGAGGCATCCACCGGCATTAGGATCAGATCCTGATCGCCACCCGCAAAAACAGAGAACTGGTTCAGGATCTCCTGTCGGTTCGAGTCTGAAACCTTCAAGCCTGCGGCGAAGGCCGCGGTCAGCGCCGAGATCAAGGACACTTCCATGCTCCGGTCGCGCAGGTCTCCGGCCCGTGCGACAACCAGGCCGCGATGGCTCATCAGGAACACGGCATCCGCGCCAATGTCCTGACGAAGGTTTGCCAGCAGATCTGAGACGCGCATCCGGCTGGCATCGGTGCCCGATCCCAATTCGGAGGGAAGAATGGTGCGCGCCAATCCAAGGCCGCGCTCCACCGCGTCGAGGAAGTCCCCCAGCGGCACAGGTTTGCTGAAGACTGCCACCGCGCCGGCATTGAGCATCTCATCGCGCACTTTTCGATCGGTGTTCCCCGTGATCAGGATCACCCTCATATCGGGCTGTCCCGCCCGCGCTTTGTGCATCAGTTCGATGCCCGTGATGCCTGGGAGATTGTAGTCCGTGATCAGCAGGTCCACTCGGCGGCTGCCAACTTCATGCAAGGCAGCCTCGCCGGAGTCGGCCTCGAGGATCTCGAGCTCTGGATTCCTGAGTGTGTCCAGGGCCGAGTGCAATAGGCGCAGGATGTCACGTTGATCGTCGACCAGCAGGATGGCAGGTGCCATGCGTACGGACCTGACCGGCCCCACTATGCCGGCCTACTGAATGAATGTCTCGGCGAAGTGGCAGGCGGCAAAGTGCCCTGGCTTAAGTTCGCGAAACTCGGGTTCCTTCTCGGAACAGATCTGTTGAGCCACCGGGCAGCGCGGGTGAAATCGGCAGCCGCTTGGGGGTCGCAGCGGGCTGGGCACGTCGCCCTTCAGGATAAGCCGCTTGCGCTTCAGCTTCGGGTCTGCAACTGGAATGGCAGACATCAATGCCGCCGTGTACGGGTGCAATGGGTTGCGGTAGAGCTCGTAGCGCTCTGCCAACTCTGCCATTTTGCCCACGTACATGACCGCTACCCGGTTAGAAATATGCTCCACTACGCTGAGGTTGTGGGCGATGAACAGGTATGTCAGGCCGAATTCCTGCTGCAGATCCTTGAGTATGTTTAGAACTTGCGATTGGATGGACACATCCAGGGCGCTCACGGGCTCATCGCACACGATGAACTTCGGCCGCAGCGCCAGGGCGCGGGCGATGCCAATGCGCTGACGCTGTCCACCGGAGAACTCATGCGGGAAACGGTGCGCGTGATATGTCTCCAGCCCCACCTTCTTGAGCGTATCCATCATGATCTCGACGCGTTCCTTGTGAGTGCCGACCTGATGGATGTTCAGCCCCTCCATCACCGATTCGCCGATTGGCAGACGCGGATCCAGCGAGCCGTAGGGGTCCTGGAAGATGATCTGCATATCGCGCCGGACTTCCTTGAGCTCTGCTGTCTTCAATGTGAAGACTTGGCGGCCGTCAAAGACCACCGAGCCGGAAGTGGGATTGATCAGGCGCAGCATCGTCCGCCCGATGGTGGTCTTACCGCAGCCGGATTCACCGACCAGACCGAGCGTCTCGCCTTTCTGGATTGTGAAGCTCACGTCGTCCACGGCCTGGACATGCGCCACCACGCGGTGCATGATCCCGGCCCGCACGGGGAAGAATTTCTTCAGGTGCTCAACCCGCACCAGCGTTTCGTTCGAGGTTGAATTCTGAGCCATCAAGGACTCCGGGACGGGGTCAGCGCGCCTTCAGCGGTGCGCGGTGGCCTTCAGCGTTTTGGTAGAGCCAGCAGCGGACGTGATGACCGGATCTGAGCTCGGTCAGCTGCGGATCAAATTCGGTGCAGATCTTCAGTGCATGTTTGACGCGGGCCACGCACCGCGGCGCAAAGCGGCACCCGGAAGGCAGGTTGACCAGGTTGGGCACGTTCCCCGGGATGACGTCCAGGCGCTCCTTGATCTTGCCCAGGATCGGTATGGATCCAATGAGACCCTGGGTGTACGGATGAAGTGGATGATCAAAGAGCTCTTCGCACTCAGTCTGTTCGACAATCTCCCCCGCATACATTACAGCCACGCGCTCCGCCATTTCAGCAATGACGCCCAGATCATGGGTGATGAGCAGCACCGACGTGCCCATCTTCTCTCGCAGATCCCTGATGAGGTCCAGGATTTGCGCCTGGATCGTTACGTCCAGCGCGGTGGTGGGTTCATCTGCGATCAGCAACTCGGGTACGCACGCCAGCGCCATCGCGATCATCACCCGCTGTGCCATCCCGCCGGACAGCTCGTGGGGGAACGACTCGGCGCGGCGCTTGGCATCCGGAATACCCACCATCTGCAGCAGCTCAACCGCGCGAGCCTGGCCGGCCTCCTTGCCGAAATCCTGGTGAATGCTGAGTACCTCGGCGATCTGATCGCCCGCACGGAACACCGGGTTCAGGGCGGTCTGCGGTTGCTGGAAGATCATCGAGATGCGATTCCCTCGCACCCTCATCATCTCTCTTTCGGGTAGGTCCAGTAGACTCGTTCCGTCCAGCAGGATCTCACCCTCAAGGATCTTGCCGGGAGGCGCGATCAGGCGCATGATCGATAGCGAAGTGATGCTCTTGCCGCAGCCCGATTCGCCCACAAGGCCGAGGACCTCCCCGGCCCTGATCGTGAGGTCCACTCCGTCCACGGCGTGAACCACGCCGTCTTCGGTGAAGAAGTGGGTCTTAAGATCCTTGATTTCGAGCAGAGTTTGCTTGTTGGGTTTCGTTGCTGCCATTGTGCTCGTCCCAAGTTGCGCCTGATTATAGTCGAGAACCGCTATGGCGTCTCCGGAATCGCCAATTCGGGCGCACCATACACACCGGCCAGGCCGTCCAGCACCTCGGCGAATGGATACGAGACGTTGCGAAAGCTGTCAGTGGTGACCGGAGAATATAGCGGCACCATGGGAACCTCGTTTGCCAGGGTTCGCTGAATTTCACGTGCAAGCCCAAACGCCTTGTCCAGATCGCTGGTCGCGGCCAGTTCACCGCATAGCGACGTAACGGAAGTGGGCTCGTAGTGAAAATCCCCGCCTGCACTGAACCAATCACACAAATAGCCCGGATACGGACTCGCCCTCCATCCCACCACGGCCACATCGAAGTCGCCGCTGCTGAGAACCGCGTAATCGACGACATCTGCCGGCACTGGTTTCACGTTCAGGGGTATCCCAAGCATCAGCCCTCGCTGTTCCACGTACGCGGCCGCTGCCATGCGCAATTCATCCGAGGCAGGTGCTAGCAATTGCATCTCTGGCACCGCCGCGCCATCCGGTCCTCTCAATCCCTGGCCGGTTTCCGCCCCCGCTGGCTCCCGCTCCCATGTGTAGCTGTGCGCCTTAAGGATCTCAACGGCTTGGGCTGCCCGCGAGGCCGCGTCCAGACCTGTGCAAGGCAGACGAGCCTCCTCGTTGTACCACGAGCCATCCTCCCGTTTCACAAATGAGACCAGGGGCGCGGTGCCGGCTCCCAGCAGACCTGCAAGCTCTTGTTGGTTGATCATGCATGCCAGGGCTTGGCGGAGAGGTGGATCGCCAAGCTTGCGCGAATCGAGGTTGAAGACCAGAAAGCGCATGCTCCGCGTAGGACTTATCATCGCGGTGGGCGGACCACCGGCTGCGTGCGGCAGCGGGTCCAGGATCACGTCAATTTCTCTGCCCGCCAGGGCCCGCGCCGCGGCCTCGCGCGTCTCGTACGTGTGATAGACTGCGCGGTCGAAGCTCGGAGCCGGGCCCGGAAAATCATGGTTGGGGACGTTCACAATCGTTGCCCCTGCCTGCGCCTCATGATGTGTGTCATCTGCTGGAAGCCAGCCTCCGAGGAGGGGCTCGCCATCGTCGTTCTCCTGAGACAAGGCAAGCCGGGCGTCGTTCATTGCCTTTTGCAGTGCTTCCTCGGCTTCTGTGAGGTCATTGGTCGCCTCATCGAGGTCTCCCTGTTTCCGCTTGAGATCTGCCTGCAGCTCACGTGCCTGTTCGCTCTGGGCAGCAAGTGTGGCCGCATACAGCCCATTGACTTCCTGTTGCAGCGTCGCGATCTTGCCGCTCAGCGCTTCCATGTTTGCGCGCAGGTCGTCGGGCGGGAGCAACTCGGCGGCAGCCGCCACTCTTGAGGACCAGAAGCGCTCCTGTACAACTGGTCCCTGCAGCGCACCGTACTGCCACGCCTGAACCGACGGAGCCTGCTTGAAGAAGAACTTGACCGTATCAGACGCCACGGCCTCGGCGTGGTCAAGCCATTCGGAATCATAGTAGTCGTGCCAATCAAAGCCGAGGTCGAACTTGAGAGCGGCGTTGATTGTGAATGCAACGTCTTGGGCTGTGAAAGGAGCTCCGTCTGTCCATCGCAGGTCCGTGCGTAATGGCACTGTAGCCGTGTGAAAGATTCCCTCTTGGCGAATTTCCGTCGGCAGACCGCTGGCTGTGACCGCTTCAAAGACCTGATCGGGGAGAGATATGCCATACAGCCGCGGCCAATAGCGCGCCCGCACGGCATAGTTGTTGTAGGAATAGCCTCGGCTGTCGAACAACATCCAGACGTTGTGGTCAGTGACTTCGCCGATTAACGCGAAGCGAATCTCCGGCGCGTGCGCCGGTGCCGCCATCGTCGGTGTGGGGATGAGGTGGGGCGTGGATGTGGGACTGGGCGCGCATGCACTGGCCAGAATTGCCAGCATCAACAGGCTTGGAGCGCCACGCGCTGCGCGCGGCGCCTCCGAAGCCCGGCGCAAGTTCAGTGATCTACCCACTACTGGCAGCCTTGGCCCCTATCGAACGCCTCGATGTTCCACATTGGATTTGCGCTCGGGTCAAGGTCAAAGTGACACACATCTGCCCGCGCCGCGGCGACCTTCAGCCGGTAGTACAGCGGTATGGCCGGAATTTCCGCGGCGAAGACCGACTGGGCCTTCTGGAACGCCTCGCCAAACCCGGCTTCACCCGGCAGGGAAAGCGATGCCGCGTGACATGCCGCGTCGTATTCTGGGTTTTTGAAGCCTGTCACGTTCGTGCCCACCCAGTGATTGCCCGCGATGGAAATTTCGCCGCTCATGAACCAATCGCACGGGGGCAGCACAGCGTCGGTCGACATCGCGTACTCGATCAGGTCAAAGCGCCGGCCAAATAGCAGGCCCTCCGGGCCCGGCGCGTACAGGTCGTCCTGCGAGAAGTATTGCACATTGACGCCCACGCCGCATTCCGCCAACGATTGAGAAAGGATATCCGCCACCTGGCGCCGTTGAAGTGCCGGTGTGGAATAGTAGTTGAGGGTCAGTGGCGTGCCCGCCGGTACGTTCGCCACTGAGGAAGCCAGGCGTGGCGTGCTTGGGTTTCCGTCTGTATCTCTCCAGCCGACCTGCTCCAGCAGCTGGATTCCTGCCGCGGGGTCGTGCCTGTACGCGGGCACGTTTCCATTGTAAAGAGGATGGTCGAGTGGGACGAACGTGAGCGGAACTGTGGAGCGCCCAAAGAGAACCGTGTCCACGGCCTTCTGCCGGTCAAGGCATAAGGTCAGCGCCTGCCGCGTCCGCACATCGGCGAGAATGTCAGGTCGATCATTTCTGGCGAGGCTTATACCGTCGTCGTATGAGCCCGGAACGATACCAAGTCCGAGCCATTCGATCGCCATGCCAGGGACGATCGTGCTGTGCGCCTCACCCGACTGCTCCAGCTGGCTGAGCAAGGCCATCTGTCCGTCGAGGCGGATGCTCGGATCCAGGATGTCGCAGTGTCCTGCGGTCAACTCGCTGATCGCGGCGTTCGGATCGCTGATGAATCGGAATACCACCTCTTCGAATTTGGGATACCCCTCTGCTGCCCGGAAGTAGTTCGGGTTCTTGGCCAAGGTGATGTGATCGCCCGCAGCCCATTCTTCGATTTGGTACGGTCCCCAGCCGATGGGTGTGCGCGAAGCAATGTCGATTTGCGGCAGCTCCGCGGGCTGGAATTGACTCCAGGCATGCTTGGGCGCTGGTGCCCAGAAGTTGGTCATGAAAGACATGTCGAGATAGCCCGGAACTCCCCACCACTGCGTTGTAGCCGGATCAGCCGCCTCGTACACCTGTGTGCGGTCCAGCAGGAACCTGGAGCCGATTTCGGCGGTCTCCGCATCCAACTGATAGGCGTACACCGAGTCGTCGGCCGTGAGGGGCGTTCCGTCGGACCAGGTCACATCTCCCCGCATCTGGAAGGTCACGATCATCTGGTCCATCTGCAGGGTGCTCGTCCCATCGTACGTGACGATGCAATCATCGCCCCTGCATGTCGACGGCCGAATCCGTACCCCGGCCGCAAGCAGGACAACGTTGCCCTCAACGTCCATGATCGTGTCCCCCGCTTTCACCTCGGCTGGCACGATCTGGACATCGCCCTCCGCCAGGGTCGGGATCTTCTCAAGTATGACCGGCTGGTAGTCGTAGCTCAGCGTATCGATCGGGCCGTCGTTGATCGCCGCCAGTACACTGCGCGCTGCGGCGTTGGGAGATGCGAGCGGATAGAGCGTGTTGGGCTCAGTGCCCAGGCAGATTGTCAGGCTCCGTGCCGGTACTGCCGTCGACGTCGGGGCTGGGGTGGGCAGCGCCGCCGGGGCGGGGGTCGCCACCCTCTGTAACGGGAGTGCACACCCGGTCAGCAGGATGATCGACAAAGCGGTGACTGGTACGGCTCGGCGCAGGCCGGTCATCGAGCGCATGGTTGTCTCCTTGGTCGGACTGGCGCCGACCACTGTGTTCGGGCGTGACGGGCTTGCTGCCGAATCCTATCCCATCCGGGCGGTTCCAACAAGCGGAATGCGATTCTCATGCCGTCGCGCCCCATGGAGTAATTAGTCCCCACGCGTGGCTGCGGGTAGACAACAACCAACAAAACGCGGCGGCTCCCCGTGAGAGGTAACCCAGGCAGAAGACCGCGAGCGCATATCGTCTAGCGGTCTGGTGAGGCGGCCTATCTCAAGCCGCTCAGCGCCGCTTCACCATTTTGCCCTGTGGTGCAGCTCGGGCTGTCAGAAAGATGACGAACGCTGCCAGCGCCATGCCGCCGAGCATCCGCGCGGCATTCGATCTCATGCTTTGATCCTGAACACGCCAGAGGCCGCTCGGACATCTCCTCCTGTGCGGGCCGAATCAAAAGGGACAGGATGCTCTCCGGATCCTGTCCCTTGGTTCGAGACTATGGGTGTATGAGTGATGCTCCAGCTACTGTGTGCCTCGCAGCCGTGGGTCAAAGGCGTCGCGCAGGCCGTCGCCCAGGAAATTGAAAGCGAACATGCAGATTGCCAGCGCCAGCGCCGGGAAGACCGCCTGGTTCGGGTACGTTCGCACCACCGCTGAGCCATCCGAGATCATGGCGCCCCACGAGGGGGTTGGAGGGGTGACGCCCAGGCCGATGAACGAGAGGAATGCCTCGGTCGTGATGTAGCCCGGGATGGCCAGGGTTTCATTCACGATTAGCGGGCCCAGGATGTTCGGCAGGATGTGCTTGAACATGATGCGCCAGTTGCTTGCCCCAATCGTATGCGCAGCCTCGACAAATTCCTTCTCACGCACCGAAAGCACCTGCCCGCGGGTCAGCCGCGCCATGGTCTCCCATGCCGTTAGCCCGATTCCGATGAAGATGAAGAGCATGCCGCCCAGTTGGTGGTCCAGCTGGCTCAGGGCGTAGGCCGGCGTGCCTGGAGGGATCTCGGTGAGAGTCGAGCGGAAGAAGGCCATCAGCAGGATGATGAACAGCAAACTCGGAAAGGCATACAGCACATCCACAATGCGCATCATGATGTTGTCCACGCGGCCGCCAAAGTATCCCGAGATGCTGCCGTAGACCACGCCGACGATCAGGCTGATCAGCGGACCGATGAATGCCACGGACAGCGATACGCGCCCGCCATAGATAATGCGGCTGAAGAGATCACGCCCGACGTAGTCCGCCCCGAGCGGGTAGGCCTCCGAGATCTGGGCATAGGGTTTCATTGTAGGGAACACCGAGAGCAGCCACTGCGGAACCTTGTTCTGGTCCACCAGCACCTGCACCTCGAATGACTTCAGTGCGATCTTGTCCGCGAAGATTGTAATGAAGATCAGCAGAATGATGATCGTCCCCCCGATCACGGCCGCGCGGTTGCGCATCAGCCGCCGCAGAGCGTCCTGCCACAGGCTCTCGCGCTTCTGGGTCAGGGGCATTCCGCCTGCGCCGCCTAGTGGCTGGGGTTGAAGGGCTTGGGTCTGCGCCATGGGTTCTCCTTGAATTCCGGGATCCGGCTCCCCTAGTCGTAGCGGATCCGCGGATCCAGGTACGCGTAGGTAAGGTCCACCACCAGGTTCGCGACCACCAGGAACACGGCGTACAAAAGGATCGTGCCCATGATCACCGGATAATCGCGGTTGGTTATGCTGACGACGAAGTACTTGCCCATCCCCGGTATGCCGAAAATGAGTTCAGTGACAAACGTGCCCGTGACCAGGGCTGCAAAGAGCGGTCCTAAAATGGTTACGACGGGGATCAGGGAGTTCTTCAGGGCGTGCTTGGTGATGACGGTGCGTTCATGCAGGCCCTTTGCTCTGGCCGTGCGGATGTAGTCCTCCCGTACGGTCTGCAGCAGGCTGGCTCGCGTGAGGCGGGCAATGATGGCCGATGAACCCAGACCAAGCGCCACAGCGGGCATGATCGCGAACCTGAAGTAGTCCCACCCGAGGTGGGTGGGCAGGAAGCCAAGAATGTAGGGTGGTTTTGCGCCCCATCCCGTGGGTGGAAGCCACTTCAGTGCGACTCCAAATATCCATACCAGGATGGGACCCAGCACGATCACAGGCACCGAGACCCCGAAGATCGCCATTGCCATGCCGGTGTAGTCGTAGATCGTGTTCTGTTTCAACGCCGCCACGATGCCGAGCGGCATGCCGATCACGAGTGCCACGGTCAGAGCCATGGTCCCCAGTTGGGCGGAGATCGGCAGATTGGCCCGGAAGATGTCGTTCACCGTGCGGCTGCGGGAATGCATGGATGGCCCGAAGTTCATCCAGCGGAACCAGACCGGCCCGACCTTCTTGCTGATCAGGAAGTCATCCAGCAGCGAGTTGGTGGGCGCGATCGTGGTGATATGCGGCACCATCGTGTCGTAGAGGTAATCCACGTACTGCTTCCACAACGGGTCGTTAAGGTGGTAGCGTTCGTTGAGGATCTTGATGGTTTCCTCCGGCAGTTTCTTCTCGCGGGTAAACGGCCCACCGGGCACCGCGTGCATCAGCCCGAACGTAATGAAGGAAACCACCACCACCACCACAACCATGTACAGCAATCTGCGAATGACGTAACGGCCCATTCAGTGTCTCCTGCCGAGGACGTACTGGAGAAGTATCGGATTTTGCAGGCGTCGAACGCGCGCATCAGGCTCAACGCCTAGAAAATCAGATCCCTTTGCCAGCCGGCTTTGTCGTCTCCATCGGGCATAGAGAGGGGAGCAGCGCTCCCCTCTCTATGCTTCAATTCTTGGTGCTTAGTGGGCTAGGATATCCCACTTCTCGTACGCCTGTCGGGCGGTTGACCCGAAGGTGCGGGTGATATAGGGCTTGGTCAGATCCATGGAGGTGTACCAGTAGATCGGGATGATGACCGCGTCCTTGTTCACCAGGATGTCCTCGGCCTGCGCATAAAGGTCAACGCGCTTGGTAGCATCGGTCTCAACCGCGGCCTGTGTCACCAGGTCCTCATACTCCTGGCTGAACCAGAAGATGCCGCCGCTCGGCTTGTCGTTGGTGTACGGATTCGACGAGCCGTTGGCCGCAAAGACTTCCTTGTCGAAGTTGTTGGCATCCGGGTAGTCCTGGCACCAACCGAGGCGCCAGATCTGCGGAGTGGCTGCTCCCTTGATCGTCTCAAGGTACACGGCCCATTCCTGGTTTACGACCTTGACATTCACGCCCAGGGTGTCCTTCCACATCTGCTGGATCGCCTCGGCGATTCTCTGGTGGCCGGAGCTGGTGTTGAACATCAGGGTCAGGTCAAGCTGATCGGCTGTCTGGCCGGTCTCATCCAGGTAGGCCTGCAGTTCGGCCTTTGCGCCCTCAGGATCGGACTTGATGCCCAGATCCGGGTGATCGGCCATGGTCGGCGAGCCGGCAAGGCCGGGGCGCGCGAACCACTGGGCTGGCTGCTGGCCGCCCTTGGTCACGTTGTCGATCAGGCCCTGGCGATCAATCGCCATGGAAAGAGCGCGGCGTACGCGCACGTCGCTGACGATCGGGGCTGTCGTGTTGAAGCCGTAGAAGTACGTGCACAGCGACGGGTTGACTGACAGTTCGGCGGAAAGGACCGGATCAGCCTTGATGCGGTCCAGGTCTGCCAGCGGGATACCATTGGTCACATCAATGTTGCCGGCCTCGTACTCAGCCATCTGAGCCGTGGCATCCAGCATGGTGAGGTGGATCGTTTCGATCTTGGGATTGGGAATCGCATCGGTGCCGGGCCAGAACGGATTGGCGACCAGCGTCATCTCCGAGTCGTGCACCCACTCGGACATCGTGTAGGGGCCGTAGCTCTGGAAGAAGCCGGGCTCGGTCCAGCGCTCGCCGCGGGCCTCAACGCCGCCGTCGCAATCGCCTTCGATCACCCACTTCGGCTGAGGTCTGGCGACCCACAGGCCGGCGATCTGGTTGTTGTAAGCGGCCGGCGCAACGAATGTCAACTGAATTGTGTAGTCATCCACAACGGTCACGCCGACGGTCGCGAAGTCTTCCGTCACACCGTTGTTGAAGTCGGCGGCACCCTTCAGTACGAAGCCCAGCAGGTAGGCGTAGGGCGAGGCATTCGCCGGCAGGAGGTTCCGGTAGATGCCGTAGGCAAAGTCATTGGCGTTGACCATGCGGTCGGCAGAGCCGTCGCAGGTCTTGACCGTCTCCACCGCGGTGCCGTTAAAGCGCACCCACGGAACGTCGTTGCGCATGTGGAGGGTCACGGTCTCGGTGCCGTCGGCGTTGGTGACAGCCTCCCACTCGGTCGCCATACCGGGCTCGAGCAGGTTGGTCACCTCGTTCAGGTGGGTCAGGCCGATGAAGGTCTCCTCGATCACCTGGATCGAGCTCGTATCCTCAGCCACGGCGGGATCAAGCGTTGGAACATCGCCGGATCCGGAGAACGACGTGTACAGGATCTTGGGCTCTGCAGCCGCGGGCGCGGCCGGCGCAGGTGCTTCGGCGGGGGCGGCCGGCGCGGCCGGCGCAGGTGCTTCGGCGGGGGCGGCCGGGCCGCAAGCTGTCAGGATCATGCTGATCCCGACCAGCAGTCCCAGAAGCATGTAAGTTTTTCGCATTTTTACTTCTCCTCGTGAGTAGTTCATGGTTTGTTGTCTATTGAACGAACCGCGACATGCAATGTCTGTGCTTGCCTGTAACCACCTCCTTTCAAGGTGAGTCTAGACGAATTGATCGGCGAAATGACAGGCCACGAAGTGACCTGGCTTCAACTCCCTGAATTCGGGTCGACTCTCGGCGCATGCAGCCTGGGCGATAGGGCAGCGAGTCCGGAACCGACAGCCGGATGGCGGATTGGTGGGGGTGGGAACGTCCCCTTGAAGGATGACTCGCTTGCGCTGCGCCTCGGCAAAGGGATCGGGGATGGGTACTGCCGAGAGCAGGGCCTGGGTGTACGGATGCAGTGGGGAACGGTAGATCTCGTCACGGCTGGCCAGTTCAACGATCACGCCCAGGTACATCACCGCCACCCGGTCGCTGATGTGCCGCACCATCGACAAGTCGTGGGCAATGAACAGGTACGTCAGGTTGAACTGCGTTTGCAGTTCCTCAAGCAAGTTTACCACCTGTGCCTGGATGGACACATCCAGTGCCGAGATCGGTTCGTCGCACACGATGAATGAGGGCTGCAGGGCCAGGGCCCGTGCCACACCGATGCGCTGGCGCTGCCCGCCCGAGAACTCGTGCGGGAAACGGTTGGCAAAGGTGGGGCTCAGCCCAACCAGCTCCAATAGGTTTTCTACACGCTGCTCCACGTCCTTCCCGCTGGCTACGTGGTGAACGATCAGCGGTTCACCGATGATCTCGCTGATGGTCATGCGCGGATTCAGGCTGGCGTATGGATCCTGGAAGATCATTTGCATCTTGCGCCGCATCTTCCGCAGGGCGTCACCCTTCAGGGCAACCAGATCAACGCCATCAAAATTGACGGTCCCAGAAGTGGGTCGGTAGAGCTGCAGGACCGTGCGGCCCGTGGTGGACTTGCCGCAGCCGGATTCGCCCACCAGTCCCAGCGTCTCGCCCTTGTGCACGTCAAATGATATGCCGTCAACGGCGCGCACTGCTCCGACTTGCCGCTGAAGGATAATGCCCTGGTTGATCGGGAAGTGCTTGACCAGATCCTTGACCTGCATCAACACATTATCTGTTGTCATCGGCGTTCTCTCCCCGTCTTTGTGTCCACCCAGCATGCGATACGGTGCTCCTGGTCAACGCCGACAGGCTCCAGGGCCGGATTCTCCTTCCAGCAACGCTCAACCGCGTACTTGCAGCGCGGTGCGAATGGGCAGGATTTGGGTATCTCGTACAGGATCGGAGGCAGTCCGTCGATCGAAGCCAGTCGGGTGTGCTCTTTCTCATCCACCCGGGGCAGGCTCCCAATGAGTCCGAGCGTGTACGGGTGCCGCGGGTTGGCGTACAACTCCTTGACCGGCGCCTCCTCAATAATGTAACCGCCGTACATCACCAGCACGCGGTCCGCCAGGCCGGCGATCACACCCAGGTCGTGCGTGATCCAGATGATCGCCATTCCGAGCTCATCGCGCAGGCGCTTCACCAGCTCGATGATCTGGGCCTGGATGGTCACGTCCAGTGCCGTGGTCGGCTCGTCGGCGATAAGGATCTGCGGCGAGCAGGAGAGTGCCATCGCGATCATGACGCGCTGCCGCATCCCTCCGGAGAACTGATGGGGATAATCTCCCAGCCGGTCCTTGGCTTTTGGAATGCCCACGAGTTCAAGCAGTTCGGCGGAGCGCTGGAGCGCCTGCTTTCTGTTCATGCCCACGTGCAGCATTAGTGGCTCTTCCAGCTGCTGCCCGATGGTCAGGACGGGATTCAGCGAGGTCATGGGGTCCTGGAAGACCATGCTGATCTGCGACCCGCGTACGAAGCGGATCTCTTCGTTCGTCATTTTGAGAAGATCTTGCCCGAAGAACTTGGCTGTCCCCGCCACGATCTTGCCCGGCGGTGTCGGGATGAGTCGCATGAGCGAGAGCACCGTTACGCTCTTGCCGCAGCCGCTTTCCCCCACCACACCGAGCGTTTCTCCTTCCTTCAGGCCAAAGGAGATACTGTTTACTGCATGGACTACTCCCTGCTGGGTATTGAAGCGGGTATCAAGTCCTTGGACATCGAGCAGTAGATCAGCCATGCACGCAGTCCTTTATTGAATGAATTTTGCCGCCCGTAGGAGTAGCGGCTGTCATAGCGCGCAAACGACGATTATACAAAGATTCCTGTGCAGGTCAACGACGCGTTTAACCTTGGCCCGCCGAGAAACATAAGAGGTATTCTAAATCACCCATGGAGCATGACAATCATCGTCATCCGGCAGGGACGCATGGAGAATTCGGACGAACACATGTCGCGCCTCCGAAATGCTGACGCATTGGGGTCCCGGATGGAATCGGTGTGTTGCAGGTATCGGATGGCGGCCTGCGCTGGGCACGCGGATCGCTGATTGGTGAATTGCGGCGTTCAGCATGAACCATGGAGTGTGCCCAACAGCCAACTGATTATACCGCGTTTCACAAACAGTCAATCATGCCCGGAACGGCGACTCCCCAGCCGTCCAGAGCCCCGCAGGTGGCTGGGCCGGCGCCCGCAAGCCGGTTTCGTTGACATCGCCTCACCCGAACGGTAGAATGACACAGCCCCATATTCCCCAGGAAACCTAGGAGGAACCATGCTTAAGGAATTCCGAGAGTTTGTCATGCGCGGCAACGTGGTCGACTTGGCCGTGGGTGTGATCATTGGTGGCGCGTTTGGCAAGATCGTGTCCTCGCTGGTCTCCGATATCATCATGCCGCCCATCGGCCTGTTGCTGAACGGCGTGGACTTCACCAACCTGTTCGTCTCGCTTACGGGTCAGCCCTATGACACGCTTGCCGAGGCCCAGGCTGCAGGAGCGCCGACCCTCAACTATGGGAATTTCATCAACGCCATCATCGATTTCCTGATCATTGCGCTGGTCATCTTCCTGTTGATCCGCGCTATCAACCGCCTGCAGAGGCCGGCTCCGGCAGCCGAGGCCACGACCAGGGAATGCCCGCACTGCTTCAGCACCATCGCTATCAAGGCCACCCGCTGCCCCAACTGCACTTCGCAGCTGTAGGTTGACCGACAGCAGTCTGGATTCCCGGGGGCAAGGCGGCCGCGGACACCCTGCCTTCGGGAATCCATTCATTTCCCCCATGAACGTTCTTGACAGTCTCAATCCCCAGCAGCGCACAGCTGTGGCGGCGCGCAGTGGGCCCGTCCTCGTGCTCGCGGGCCCCGGCTCTGGAAAGACCCGCGTCCTCACGCAGCGCGTCGCCTATCTCATTGCCGAGCAGAGGGTTCCCCCTTACCGGATCATGGCTGTGACGTTCACCAACAAGGCTGCGACGGAAATGCAGAACCGCGTCGAGAAGCTGCTTGGACGGGATGCCACCCAGGGGATGTGGCTCGGCACGTTTCACGCTATCTGTGCCCGTTTGCTGCGCAGGGAAGCCGCCCTTCTCCCTATCGAAGCCAATTTCGCCATTTTTGACGAGGACGACCAGGAACGTCTCGTCAAGGCCATCGTTCGCGATTTCAATCTCGATCCCAAGCTCAATCGTCCCTCAAGCATGCTGGGTGCCATTGGAAACGCCAAGAACGAGCTCATACTCGCTGAAGGCTATCCTGTGGCCACATACCGGGATGAGGTCGTCAAGCGCATCTATGTCGAGTATCAGAAACGGCTGGTGGCTAGCAATGCCGTTGACTTCGACGACCTGCTTGTCTACGCCGCGCACCTGCTGGAGCAGACTCCCGCCGTGCGCCAGAAATACTCGGAGCGCCTCGAGCACGTTCTGGTGGACGAGTTCCAGGACACTAATCTGGCTCAGTACACCATCATTAAGCATCTTTCCTCAACACACAATAACCTCTTCGTGGTCGGCGACCCGGATCAATCCATCTATCGCTGGCGGGGCGCGGACTGGCGCAACGTCCAGCGCTTTGAACAGGACTTTCCGGATGCTCTGGTCATTCTGCTTGAGCAAAACTATCGCTCCAGGCAGACCATCCTGGATGCCGCCATGGGCGTCATCGATCGCGCCGCCAACCGCCGGCGCAAGCAACTCTTCACCGAACGCGGCGCCGGAGAGAAGGTCTACTACTATGAGGCCTCCGACGACTATGCAGAGGCCTCCTTCGTCGTCGATAGCATTGTCCAGCTCGTCGCCAGCCGCCAGTTAGAACCCGGCGATTGTGCCGTGATGTATCGCACCAATGCACAGTCCCGTCTCCTGGAGGAGGCATTCCTGCAGGCCCGCCTCCCGTATCGCCTGGTTGGGGCTCAGCGATTCTATGGCCGGCGCGAGGTGAAGGACGTAATTGCCTTCCTGCGCCTGGTCCACAATCCGGCCGATGAGGCCACGCTGGATCGCATCATCAATGTTCCTCCACGCGGCGTTGGGGACAAGACACTGCTTGCCCTGCATGCCGTCGCCCGTCAGAATCAGATATCCGCCGGCCGCGTTTTGCTTGATCTCGCGCGCGGTTCCGATTCCCCGTACTGGGCCAAATTCCTGGGACGCAGTGTTATCCCCTTGGCCGATTTCGGTGCCTCGCTCGTCAATTGGATCGCCGCCGCGCCATCGCTCACCGTCCCGGAGCTCTTCGACCGCATCCTCAAGGATCTCAATTACAAGGCGTTTATCGATGACGAATCCGAGGAGGGCGAAGATCGCTGGGAGAACGTGCAAGAGCTGCGGCGCCTTGCCCTGGACTACACCAACCGCACGCTCGAGGAGTTCTTGGAGAACGTGGCGCTGGTCTCTGATCAGGACACCATCAAGGACGATCTGAACGCCCCCACGCTGCTGACGCTGCACGCTGCAAAGGGCCTGGAGTTCGGCGCGGTTTTTATCACGGGCCTGGATGACGGCATCCTGCCTCACAGCCGTTCGTTTGATGAACCGGAGGAGATGGAGGAGGAACGTCGCCTGCTGTATGTGGGTATCACTCGGGCCAAGGACAGGCTGTATCTGGTTCGCTCCCTCCGGCGCGGCGGGCGCGGTTACGCCGAGGAGACTCTCCCATCGCGTTTTCTGGACGACATCCCGGATAGCCTTCTCGTTGGACGGGCCACCTCACGAACGAGTGCTGGTGGTCCGCGGCGTCGTCCTGCCGAGACGCTTTGGAGGGATCCATCCGCCGGGACGCGGTCCGCGCCCGTCATCGAGATCCGATATCGTGCGGGCACTCGCGTGCGGCATCCCATGTGGGGCGAGGGCATTGTGCTAAACAGTCGGATCCAAGACGCTGACGAGATCGTTGACGTTGTTTTCGAAGGCGTCGGGCTGAAGAAGCTGGCGGCGAGCCTCGCCAACCTGGCCATCATCTGATCTGGTCCGGTTGTGCCAGCAGGGCGCGCCCTGCCTCGGCTCGCGACAGGAGTGAAATATGAACTACGTCAGGTTGGGTAGTACCGGCATCAAGGTATCGCGGCTCTGCCTCGGCATGATGACCTACGGCTCGAAGACTTGGCGTGAGTGGATCCTCGAGGAGGATGAAGCCAGGCCGTTCGTCAAGCGCGCCCTCGAGGCTGGCATCAACTTCTTTGACACCGCGGACGTCTACTCGCTGGGGGCGAGCGAGCAGGTGCTTGGAAATTGCCTTCGGGCTCTAAGTGCAAAACGAGAGGATCTGGTCATCGCCACCAAGGTCTATCAACCCATGAGCGAAGACGTGAATGATCGCGGGCTCTCGCGAAAGCACATCCTGAAGTCAATAGATGCTTCCCTCCGACGGCTTCAGATGGACTACGTGGATCTGTACCAGATTCATCGTTGGGACTGCGATACCCCTATTGAGGAAACCATGGAGGCAATGCACGATGTGGTCAAGGCCGGAAAGGCCCGCTACATCGGCGCTTCTTCCATGTACGCCTGGCAGTTCAGCAAGGCCCAGTACACTGCCCAGCTCCATGGCTGGACCCGATTTGTCTCAATGCAGGATCACTACAACCTCGTCTATCGCGAGGAAGAGCGCGAGATGATACCCTGCTGCATCGATCAAGGTGTGGCGCTCATCCCGTGGAGCCCCATGGCGCGCGGCTTCTTTGCCGGCCGTCACCGTAAGGGCGATTGGGGCGATACGCCGCGTGCAAAGACGGACTCCTTCGGTCAAGGCATGTACTATCGTGATGATGACTTCGCCGTCGCAGACCGCGTGCAGCAGGTGGCAGGGAAACGCGGCCTGAGCGGTCCGCAGATCGCGCTTGCCTGGGTGCTCAGCAAGCCGTTTGTCACCGCCCCGATCATAGGTGCCAGCCGAATCGAGCACCTGGACGAAGCCATCGCCGCTTTGGGCATCCAGCTCTCACTGGAGGAAGTAGGGGCGCTGGAGGAGCCCTATCAACTGCATTCGATCCTTGGCCACACATAAGCCCACTTTCATAGGCAGTCGAAATCCATGCTTCGCATCCTCTACCGGCTCTACCAGATCTACTTGTTCGTCGCCCGTCCGCTGACCCTCGGCGTGCGCGTGATGCTGATTCGCGGCGGCAAGGTCCTTCTGGTCCGCCAGACCTACATGGACGGATGGTTCATCCCCGGCGGCCGCATCGAGAAAGGTGAGACCCTCGAGCAGGCTGCGCGTCGCGAGGCCCGCGAAGAGGTTGGCGCGGAATTGAAGAGCATCTCCCTGCTGGGCGTCTATTCGAACTTCAAGGAACGGAAGAGCGATCACAACGTCCTGTTCTTCTCAGACGATTTCACTCTGACTGGTCACCACGATCATGAGATCGCCGAGGTGCGTCTCTTTGCCTTGAACTCGCTGCCAGAAGGGCTGTGGCCGGGCCACCGCCAGCGCCTGCTGCAATACCGCCGCGATCGACAGCGGAAGCAGGCGCCGTCTCTTCCGTGGTTTGGGGAATGGTAGCCACCCCGGCGGCGTGCCCGATCGCGCAACCTCTAGGCTGGGCAGGTAGAATGGAACCATGACCGAATCCCTGAAGATCGTCATTCCGATGGCTGGCTGGGGCACGCGCATGCGGCCCCATACTTGGAGCAAACCCAAGCCGCTCATTGGTGTGGCGGGGCGGACCGCGCTGGACCACTTGCTCAGCATGTTCGCCTCGGTGCCCAATCGGCAGAGTGCCGAGTTCGTCTTCATCTTGAGTCCATATCTCGGAGAACTGCAGATTCCGCCCTTCATTAAGCAGCACTATCCCGACATCACGCCCCACTACGTGGTGCAGGCGGAAATGAAAGGGCAGTCGCATGCGCTGTATCTCGCCCGTAAATACCTCGCTGGACCGATGATCTCGTGCTTCTCCGATACACTCATCGAAACGGACTTCTCCTTCTTGGCGCGTGAGAGGGCGGATGGAGTGATCTGGGTCAAAGCCGTACCGGACCCGCGGCGCTTCGGTGTCGCAGAACTCAATCCCGAGGGCTGGGTCTCCCACCTCACAGAAAAGCCGCAGGCGCTTGACAACAACCTGGCTCTGGTGGGGTGCTACTACTTCAGTCGTAGTGAGGACTTGATGAGCGCCATCGAGGAGCAGATGCAGCGCAATGTCCAGCTTAAGAACGAGTTCTTCCTCACCGATGCAGTGAATATCATGCTTGAGCATAAGGCGCTCTTCAGGCCGCAACCGGTTGACGTTTGGCTCGATACCGGAACCATAGAGGCTACCCTTGGAACAAATCATTACCTGCTGGAGAGCGCCTGGTCCTCCGCGGCGCAGATCGCGCCGCGACCCGGCGTTGAGATTCGGCCTCCGGTCTGCATCCATTCGTCGGCACAGATCGAGACCTCAGTGATTGGACCGTATGCTTCCGTCGGTGCCAATTGCCGCGTTTCTGGTAGCCGCGTGGAGGACAGCATTCTTGAGGCTGATTGCGACATAAGGAATGTTTTCCTCAAGGGCTCCCTCATCGGCGCCAGGGCAAAGGTGCAAGGCCGCGGGCTTGGCGAAGTTCTTACCCTCAACATTGGCGACGACAGTACCGTCCGGCTTGATGCCATTCGTCGTGGCAGGAAGTCCTCGGCTGAAAACCGATCGTGACGGTTTCCACTATCATTTTTCCTTAATAACCGATAGAATCGACCTACAGCGCCGTGACGTCGATGTGATGATCTGGGACTGCACGTTGGACACAGTTGAGTGCCGCTCCGATTCGGAGTACGCAGAGCGCCCTCTGGCGTTGGTCTGGCAGGGCCAGCGACTGGAGATCGCAGAGATCGTGGCGACCTGGCGCGGGCCTGGCGAGAAGGGCTTCCGCATCAAGACCGTGGATGGCGCGGCTTTCGACCTGGCTTACCACGAGATCCCCGACGAATGGCACATACAACCCATTTAGGAGGCTCAATGCTGAAAGCGAAGCCCGCGGTTCATGAACTGTCGGACACCGGACGCATCGCCCGGCGGGTAGCCAACCTCAAGCCCTCTGGCATCCGCAAGTTCTTCGATATCGCTGCGACCATGCGGGATGTGATCTCCCTCGGCATTGGCGAACCTGACTTCACCACGCCCGAGCCCATCTTGCAGGCTGGCCTGCGTTCTCTGCAAAGGGGCGAGACCCACTACACCTCCAATTATGGAAAGCTGGAGCTTCGGCAGGCGCTTGCCGCCCATCTGGATCGCTTGTACGGCGTGCGCTATGACCCCGTCAACGAGATGGTCATCACCGTGGGCGTCTCGGAAGCACTTTATCTGACCATGACTGCGCTTCTGGATCCGGGTGACGAAGTCATCATCCCCACACCCTGCTTCGTCTCCTACCAGCCGGAAGTGATCCTTGCTGGGGGTGTGCCCGTCGAGATCCCGACCAGGATGGAAGACAACTTCCAGGTCGATCCGGACCGCATCCGCAAGGCCATCAGCTCGCGCACCAAGGCCATCTTCATTGCATACCCCAGCAACCCGACGGGGGCGGTCGCGAGCCGTGACGTGCTCTTGGAGATTGCACGCATTGCCGAGGAGCACGACCTCATCCTGATATCGGATGAGATCTATGATCGCTTGGTCTACGACTTTCAGCATGTATGTGTGCCGTCCTTCAGCGAAGACACCCGCCGAAGAACCGTGTTGCTGGGGGGTTTCTCCAAGGACTACGCAATGACTGGCTGGCGAATTGGCTACGCAGCCGGCCCGGCGGACATCATCAAGGGTATGGTGCGCATCCATCAATACAGTGTCATGTCGGCGCCGACTACAGCGCAGGATGCCGCCATTGAGGCGTTGGCCTCGGGTGAGGAGTATGTCCAGCAAATGGTGGCGGAGTATGATCGTCGCCGCAGGCTGATTGTTGACGGTTTCAACCGCCTTGGGCTCAAGACCTTTGAGCCGCGCGGCGCATTCTATGCCTTCCCGAACGTCTCAGCGTCCGGTATGGACGACGAGATGTTCTGCCAGATGCTTCTGGAAGAGGAACATGTTGCGATTGTGCCGGGAAACGCATTCGGCACAGGCGGCGAAGGATTCGCAAGGGCCTGCTACGCCACGGCCTATGAGAAGATCGAGGAGGCTCTGCAGCGCATGGAGAACTTTATGAGCCGCCACGGCTGATCCCGCGGCCTCGCGTTGATGCGCATCCGCGGCTGTGGCTCAGCGTCTTTCATCTATTGGCACGCAAAACGGAATATCCCATGAGCGATAAGCAGTTAGAACAAGGCCTCATCAGGGCAGGGGCGCAGTCCGTCTCCGAGCAGGACATTGTGAAAGTCGTTGCCAAGTCCGAGGAGATCAAGAAGAAGTTTCGTCCCGGCGGTCCGTTGCAGCGTTTTATTGTCGATGGTCAGCTCCTGATCGGCATGATCAAGGATTACTGGGCGCGCCGCTATCGGCAGGCTCCCGTTGGGGTGATTGGCGCTGCCGTCTTTACTCTGCTTTACGTCCTCAATCCCTTGGATCTGATTCCGGATGTCCTGCCCATCATCGGGCAGATTGACGATGCTGCCATCGTCGCCGCGTGCTTGATGCTCGTGGAGCATGACCTGCGCACCTACCAGGCATGGAAGGTCAGCCGGGAACAACCCCCGGCGCTGACTTCAGGCCCAACGGAATCTCCGAAGTAAAGCCCACACGCGCCGCTCAGTTTCCAGTTCTGTCACCACAGCGATGGCGGAAGAGGTGCCATTTGCGGGCGTGCCGCATGCGCCCGGGGACGTGCCGGAATCGGGCCTTATGCTGTACTTCAGTTCTGACGGGTCCTGTGATTAGATCCCACATGTGATGGATTCCAAGACCCTGCGTGTCCTCGAGTACGACAAGATCCTCGCCCGCCTTGCGGAGCACTGCGATTTCTCAGCCTCGGCGGAGCTGGCGACCGCCCTCACGCCGACAGACAACTTCGAAGAGGCATCGCGTTGGCTCGCCGAGACCACTGAGGCGCGCTTCCTTCTTTCCACGCGGGACCTCACCATTGGTGGCTCGCACGATATCCGGCCGTCGGTCGATCTGGCCGCGCGGTCGGGCGTGCTGGAGCCCCAGGCACTGCTGGACATCAAATCCACGCTCATCGCCTGCCGCGACCTGAAGAAATCCCTGGAAAATGCTCAGGACCACGCTCCACATCTCGCCCGGACGGCCGCCGGCCTTCCGGAGACCCGCGGCATTGTAGATGCCATCACGCGTGTCCTGTCAGAGCGCGGCGAGGTGCTGGATTCAGCCTCTCCGAAACTTGCAGACATCCGCCGCAGCCTGAGGGTGGCACGCGACCGGCTCATGTCGCGCCTTCAGCGCTATTTGACGGAGTCCGGCAACAAGCTGCAGGAACCCATCATCACCCAGCGGGATGGGCGATACGTAATCCCCCTGCGTGCCGAGTTCAAAGGGCAGATCAAGGCCATCATTCACGACCAGTCCTCTTCGGGCGCCACGCTTTTTGTGGAGCCGCTTCCCGTTGTGGAACTTAATAATGAAGTGCGCGAGCTCGAACTGGGGGAGCGCGACGAGGAACGCAGGATCCTTGCGGAGCTCTCAGCCCTTGTAGGGCAGCACGCGGTCGAGCTGAAGCACGGCATCGAGAACCTTGCCGTGCTGGATCTGGCCTTTGCCAAGGCCAAGTACGCCGAGGCGCTCAGGGCCAGTGAGCCCGTACTGCATGACCTGCACCGCCCCTCGCGCACGCAAGCCGCGGAGCATCGCCATCCGGAGGTCACTGAGAGAACCTCGATCAGACTGCTTCATGCACGCCATCCTCTTCTTGATCCCGCTGCCGTTGTCGCCATCGATGTGGATCCCCCCGCCGACACCCATGCTGTGGTCATCACCGGACCCAACACCGGCGGCAAGACTGTGACGCTCAAGACCGTTGGCTTGCTTGTGCTCATGGCGCAGAGCGGCCTGCATATTCCGGCACAGAGCGGATCGGAAGTGCCGTGCTTCGATTCGGTCTACGCCGACATCGGCGACGAGCAGTCGATTGAGCAATCCCTCAGCACCTTCAGCGGTCACATCACGAATATCGTCCATATCCTGAAGAAAGCCGATGCCCGCGCATTGGTCGTCCTTGACGAACTGGGTGCTGGCACGGACCCCCAGGAAGGCGCGGCCATTGCCCGTGCCATACTTGGTCACCTGATTCAACGCGGCGTCACAACCCTCGTCGCCACGCACTACCCCGAGCTCAAGACTTTCGCGCACGGCACACCGGGTGTCGTCAATGCCTCGCTTGAGTTCGATATTCAGACGCTCCGTCCCACCTATCGCCTCACCATTGGTCTGCCTGGCAGATCGAACGCCTTGCTGATCGCCCAGCGCCTCGGCCTTGATCAGCAGATCATCGCAGCCGCTAGGGAGCAGATCGATCCTGCGGACCTCCGCGCAGACAAGCTGCTCGACGATATCCGCAAGGAACGCAACCGGACCTCGCGCGAGCGCGAAAAACTGGAGAAGGCCCGTCAGCACACCGAAAAGCGGACTCACGAGCTTGAATCAGAATTGGAGAAGATCGAGGATCAGCGCCGCGAGGCGCTGGCTCAAGCTCGGGCCGAAGGCGAGCTCGAGGTCGCCGTGCTCCGGCAGAACATCGAATCTCTGAAGGCCCGGCTGAAGAAAGCCAGGCAGCCGCTCCAGGCAGTCCGTGATATTGAGGAAGAGGCTCAGGC
>Ga0315295_10000057_pt1 | contig 94486 bp, 105 predicted proteins | sample YL17G14_0_MG_FD_204453 | JGI IMG/M metagenome (GOLD analysis project Ga0315295, IMG submission 204453) | Sediment microbial communities from Yellowstone Lake, YNP, Wyoming, USA - YL17G14_0 | ecosystem: Environmental > Aquatic > Freshwater > Lake > Sediment | place: USA: Wyoming | collected...
AGGAAAGCTGGAAAATTGGGGCCTTTTGGAATCGAGAAGAAACGGCAAACAGATATTTTACAGGATCAAGGATTACAGGGTCTGCGACGTTTTCAAAGCATTGGGATATGCAAAAGGCAAGTTTTTTAAGAAATCCTGCTGCATGAAAGGGGGTTGTGAAAAATGAAAAGGACGCTGCTTCTGCTTTTGTTGCCGCTGTTGCTCCTGGCGGCTGTTCCGGACCCGGCATATGCGCAGGAAGCTCCCGGCGGCACGACCTGCGCCTATTTCTTTTACGGTGACGGCTGCCCGCATTGCGCAAGGGTCGAGCCTTTCATGGCGCAAATGGAAGAAAAACACCCGCAGCTTGAAATTCATGAGTTCGAGATCTACAGGAACAGCGAAAATGCACGGCTGCTCAATTCGTTCTTCGAGGCATACGGCATTCCGCAGGGCGAGAGGGGGGTCCCCATAATCTTCATTTCGGACACTTACATGGCGGGCGACAGGCCGATAATCGAAAATCTGGAAGCCAAAATACAGGGCCTGTCCGGGACAGGCGCCCCATGCCCGCTGCCGCAGCCCGTTTCCGCTTCGGGTGTTTCGGAAAAGTTCAGCACGTCCGGGCTCAGCATGGACCTTCCGAAGCTTTTGGCCGTCGCGACCGGGGCGGCGATAGTGGACTCCATAAATCCGTGCGCGATTGCCGTGCTCCTGATACTGCTTATGGCGCTCTTTGCAACGGGAGAAAGGGGCAGGGCGCTGAAGACCGGGCTGGCCTTTACGGCGTCCATTTACATCGTCTATTTCCTCTTCGGCCTCGGGCTGTTCCACACCCTGCAAATAAGCGGCCTTTCCTCCTGGTTATATCAGGTGCTGGGCGGCTTTGCCGTCCTGGTTGGCCTGCTGAACATAAAGGACTACCTGTGGTACGGCGGGGGCGGTTTCGTGATGGAGATTCCGCGCTCCTGGAGGCCGAGGCTGAAGGGCCTGCTTCAGGGCGTCACCAGCCCTGCAGGTGCGTTCCTTATGGGATTCGTGGTATGCCTTTTCGAGCTGCCGTGCACGGGCGGCCCGTACCTGTTCATGACCGGCCTCCTGGCGCAGCAGGTCACGCAGGCGATAGCAATCCCCGTGCTGCTTTACTACAACGTCATTTTCGTCCTGCCGCTCATCGGGATAATCGCCGCGCTGTATTTCGGGATGTCAAAAATAGAGGAAATGGAAAAGTGGAGGACGGAAAAAATCCGCGTACTGCACCTGGTCGCCGGCCTGATAATGGTGGCGCTGGGCATCGCAGTGGCGATGCGGCTGGTGTGATGCCGCGCCGGAATTAAGAGGTGGTTGAAATGACTGAAAATGAGGACAAAAAGTTCACGGAATGGCACGGCATACCGAGAGAAAAGATAAAATGGCACCCGACAGTCGATGGAAGCAAGTGCATCGGTTGCGGCCTTTGCGTCACATCGTGCGGGAGAGGAGTTTACAGATTTAATTTTGAAACTAAAAAATCAAAGGTCGTAAACCCAAACAATTGCCTGGTTGGTTGCCAGACCTGCGCCAACTTATGTCCTGTTGGGGCGATCAGTTTTGTCAAAGAAGGCGAAACAACCAGAGAAAGAGCCCAAAGTATTGTAAAGGAAACAAATGTCTTACCGAAAGTCAAAGAGGAGCTGGAAAAAAGAAGAGAAGAATTAAAATTTACTAAAAACGGTTGTAAATGCATTGGGTGATAATATGAAAATTGAAATCTTGGGCTCCGGATGCCCGAAATGCAAGCAATTGGAGGCGAACGCGAGAAAAGCGGTCGAAGAAAGCGGGAAAAAGGCGGAGATAGTGAAGGTCACGGACATCAGCGAAATCATAAACCGCGGCGTCATGGCCACCCCCGCCATTTCAATTGATGGAAAAATAAGGGCGTCCGGCAGGATTCCGGGAGTAGAGGAAATAAAGACGTGGCTGAAATGAATAAATCACTTTTATACCCTCTAGCAGGCATTTTATTTGTTGGGATTATATTTATTTCCGGATGTACAACCAAATCACCAGTTGATGGCAACGCAGCTCTTGAAATAAAACCTATCCTAAATATTGACAAGCTAGAGATCTATCATTTTCACGGAACCCACCAGTGCTACTCGTGCATAACGGTCGGGGCATATGCCGAAGAAACCGTCAATACTTACTTTAAGGACGAATTTGACAAAGGAATCATAGTATTCGGCCACATAAACGGGGACTTGACTGAAAATCAGGAATTGGTCAAAAAATATGGCGCAACCGGCTCTTCGCTCTGGATTGGAACATACGCTAAGAACGGAAGCTTCAGTGCCGAGCAGAATACTAATGTCTGGTACAAGATAGACAACAAGGAAGCGTACATGACTTATCTTAAGGGCGTTATAGAGCAAAAACTGGCAGGCGATTAAGATGAGCTTAATGGCGTTCATGGAGGCGATGGGGACAAGCAACATTCCGCTGCTTGCGGCATTTTTCATAGGTTTGATGACAGCAATAAGTCCCTGCCCGTTGGCGACCAATATAACCGCAATCGCTTATGCGAGCAAGAGGATAGACAACAGCAAACATACGCTTTGGGTGGGCTTTCTTTACACCCTTGGAAGGATGTTTACATATGTTGTCATCGCGTCACTGGTTGTCTGGGTCGGCATCAAAACCCAGGCAATGGCCCTCTTTTTGCAGAAATACGGCGAAATCATCCTGGGGCCTTTTTTAATAATCATAGGCATTCTCATGCTTGATTTGATAAAATTCAATTTTTCTCAAAAGAACGATAAGCTCGGCGCTTTAAAGGAGAAGCTTGCCAGCAAAGGGCTTATCGGGGCCTTTTTGTTGGGGGTGGTTTTTGCCTTGGCTTTTTGCCCGTTTAGCGCTGTATTATTTTTTGGAATGTTGATTCCTCTGGCCATTCAGGCAGGGGACGGTTTTGTTATCCCAGCCGTCTTTGCTTTTGCTACCGGGCTGCCGGTCATATTGTCCTCTTTCATTCTGGTCAAAAGCGTTAACAAATTGGGCGCGATAATGAACAAAGTACAGGCTTTCGAGCTGTGGATGAGAAAGATAATTGCCGTTATTTTTATTTTAGTCGGGATTTATTACACAATGATTATGGTGGTTTAGCATGGAGAAAAAAGATCGATATATGCTTTTTGGGATATCGCTGGTATTTGCCGTATTTTACTTTATCCCGCAAAACAGCGCATGGTTCAACGACTCCGTCCTGAGCGGAATAAACCTGCTCGGGGAGTATGCGAAGCAGCACGTATTGACCTGCTTGGTGCCCGCTTTGTTCATTGCCGGTGCGATATCCGTTTTCATCAAAAAAGAGAGGGTCATGAAATATCTCGGATACGAGGCGAAAAAATATGTTTCTTACGGTGTCGCTTCCGTTTCGGGTGCCATTTTGGCGGTCTGCTCCTGCACCATCCTGCCGTTGTTCGCAGGAATCAGAAAAAGGGGGGCGGGATTGGGCCCGGCGGTGACCTTCCTGTTCGCAGGCCCCGCCATAAACATTGCGGCAATATTCCTGACATTTTCGGTCTTGGGCTATGGAATCGGCCTGGCAAGGGCGGTTTCTGCCATTCTGATTTCCATCCTGATCGGAATAACCATGCAGCTGATTTTCAGGGAAAAGGTGGAAAAGGAAAAAATGGTGATCGAGGAAACCGAGGAATCAAAAATCTCCAATCTGGCGCTGGGCTTTTTCTTTGCCTTTTTGGTCGGGATTCTCGTAGTGAACGGGCTGCAAATGCCGATTTCGGCCAAATACCTGCTCATGGGGGCGTTTACTTTGGGCGTTGTCGGCATTGTCCTGTTCAAGTTCAAGGACCATGCAACGAAAATTTGGCTCGAGGAGACATGGAACTTTGCCAAGATCCTGCTGCCTCTCCTGTTCATAGGCGTCTTTATCGCCGGTTTCATAATGCCCCTGCTGCCTCAGAGTTTGATTGAAGGCGTGTTCGGCCGGAATGATGTCATCGGAACTTTGATCGCCTCGGTATTCGGGGCGTTCATGTACTTCTCGACCCTGACTGAAATCCCCATCTTGCAGGCTTTAATTGCCAAAGGCATGGCTGACGGCCCCGCCCTTGCTCTACTTCTTTCAGGCCCGAGCCTGAGCCTGCCGGCCATGCTGGTGATAAGAAAGGTCCTTGGAACAAAGAAAACCGTAGCTTATGTTTTGCTTGTGATAGGCTACTCAACAGTTGCCGGTTTGATTTTTGGTTCATTATAGCATACCTCTAATTCCACAAGGCGCGGTTAGCGCCTCTCTACTTCGTGGTCGGCGGCTAACCGTATCGGCACCTGCTACCGTGCCCTGCTGGCACGGAAGCCCCGCCTTCGGCTTGTTCTAACCGCACGGGGCTTAAAAGCCCCGTTTTCGGATTACATGCACCGAAAGCTCGCTCTTTAGGAGCCTGAAAACCCAGTTGCGGTTAGGTTTCAGGTCTAACCGCGCAGGAAGGCAATTCTAACCGTATCGCTCCTCTAACTCCATATTCGGCTTTTCCAACTCAACGGGCGGTTAAACCGCCCGTTTTCAATTCCCATGTCCTGCAAACTCTCCTTTCTGCATCCGGAAAATGCGGTTGAGTTAGAATTGCGGCATAACTAAACCAAAAACCGAATTTAACTCGACTAACTTATCTTTAAGTTTTTCAACATTTAATCATTATTATGAAAGATCCATCAAAAATGAATTCTCGTGAAGCGGAGGATGCGTTGGCACAACTGGAATCTTACGAAAAGAAATATTTCATTAAAGCTGTAATAGTCAAAATACAGAATTTGCAACTGGGTTCTTGCTACGCTGTCATGCCGTTGGATGATGCTGAAGAAGGTATGAAAAATAACAATGGACCCGAACTATATCTTAAATTGTTTACCAAAGATTACCTACAGAAAAGGATGCATACCGATACATAATTTTTTTGCGTTAGTTTTATATTCAACCTCTGCCAATAATGTAAAAGCCTATTTCGGGAAGGCAAAAACGGGCCTCAAAACCAGCGTCGGTTTTTATGTTTCAGATGATGTGCATGCCTCCTGCACCATCCAACTTTCTTTTCGAAAGAACGTTGATTAAGAAACTTTATTAGCCAGCCCGACGAAATATTTTCCGTGAGGCACCTCAGGCGCGAAGTCAATCTTTTTGAGGCGGTGATATACGCTCTTTGCGTGATAATAGGCGCAGGGATATACGTGCTCGTCGGGACCGCGGCCGGCGAGGCAGGCAACGGCGTCTGGCTCTCGTTCCTTTTCGCGGCGCTGATAGCAGGATGCACGGGACTGAGCTACGCGGAGCTGTCTTCGAAGATGCCCGTTGACGCGGCAGAATACGCATATGCCATGCGCGCGTTCGGGAACAGGAAGTTCGCCTTCGGCATCGGCTGGCTCAAGCTGGTCGCGGCCGTGATAGCTGCTGCAGCCGTTAGCCTGGGGTTCGCGGGCTATTTCTCTCATCTGACAGGCGTCGACCCGCTGTGGGCGGCGCTCGGTCTGGTCGTTGCCGCGGCCGCGCTCAACATGTACGGCACGAAGAGCACGCTCGAGGTTGAGACGGCATTTGTCGCGATAACCATACTCGGACTTCTCATCGTAGTTTTCAGCGGCCTGGGACACCTTGGCTCGGTCGACTACTTCGACCTGCAGTTCGGATGGGGAGGGGTGTTCTCTGCAGCTGCGCTGATATTCTTCGCGTTCCTCGGCTTCGAGGACGTGGCCAACCTCGGAGAGGAGACGAAGGACCCGAAGAGGATCCTTCCGCGGGCGTTGATAATCTCGATAATAATTTCGACTATATTTTATACGGCTGTGTCCCTGGTCGCAATAAGCGTCGTTCCGTGGAGCGAGCTGGCAACGTCGTCGTCGCCGCTCAGTACGGTGGCTTCCGTGACCCTCGGCCCGTCAGGCGCGATGTTGCTGGCCATAGTCGCCCTCTTCGCGACAGGCAGCACGGTCTTCGGGCTCTTTTTCGCCTATTCGAGGATGATATTCGGCATGGCTGAAAAAGGATCGATGCCGCGAGCATTCTTGAAGATCTCGAAAAGGGGGGCGCCCTACGTCGCGGTAGCGGCGATCGCCTGCGTGACAGCGCTCTTCGTGCTGATGCGCGACATAAAGTTCGTGGCCTCGGTGACCGATTTCGGCGCGCTCTTCGTCTTCATGTTCGTCAACGTAGCCCTCATAGTCCTTCGTTACAAGCGCGACCACCTGCACGGCGAGTTCCGCGTGCCGCTCAACATCGGCCGGTTCCCTGTTCTGCCTGCAGCAGGCGCCGCCTTCTGCCTATACATGCTCACCAGGCTCGACGTGTGGGCGGCCGCCCTGAGCCTCGGAATAATGGCGGTGGGGATGGTGTTCTTCAGCGAGTTCATAGAGAAGCGCGCAGCGCCAATAGGGGCGGCTTCCTGAAGGGCTTTTAAATCTTTTAGCTTGTCTAAAGGGTCTATGGCAACGGGTGTTGTGGATCAGATAAGAACGCCTCATGTAAAGAAATGGTACGAGGAGAACACCAAGCCCGGATTTCTGGCCGAAGTCAACAAATATGCGCTCGGCCGTGGATACGTCCTTGATCCGGAATCCGGCCTCTTTTTCAGGTCCCTGCCTTCCTACTATAAGGACAATTATCTTGTGACCATCCTTGACGGCATATTCCCGCGCCCGGTGGACCTCCACCATCATCTTGACGTTGATGAGGTGATCACGGTCATTGCCGGCTGGGGCAGGGGCGTGAAGATGGCAGACGGGGAATGCAGTGACGCCGAACCCAAGGAATACAGCCTGGTGAGGGGCAGCATAATGTACGTGCCGAGCAGGACGAACCATTCGTTCGCACCGCAGGAGGAAAAGGTATTGGAAATGCACCTGGTGTGTTCGGGCGTGTTGAACCCGGAAGACGAGGTATGCGTGAAGAGGTTCGACGAGTACGGGTATTGGAAGGTGCGTGAAACGGCAGGAAAGCGGAAGAAAAGAAAGCCGTAGGTCCTTTATTATGGCTAAGCCTCAAGAAATCGCGCGGATACGGCAGAAGCGCCCTACTTCTTTTTATTGAAATACTTTGCGAACGAAGCAGCTGCCTTCTTGTCGTGCTTGCGGAGTTCCCTGATGACGATCAGGCCGATGGCCCTGGTCCTCATCCCGTTCTTGACCTTCTTTGCCACCGCATTGGCGACCTTCTTGGCGACAGCCGGCTTGGCGCCTGCTTTCTTGCAGCCCCTTGCCAGTTTGGCCTTGCTGAAGCGCTGCTTCGATCCGTCCTTCTTTGTGACGTACTTCATGATAATGATTGCGCTTCCCCGCTTATAAAATTTTTACAGTACGGTTAATCAAGCCTTTTTAAATCCTAACGCCAATCCTTTAACTAGGTATGGCCGGGATAGTGTAATGGTAACATAGAGGCCTGTGGAGCCTTTGTCCCGGGTTCGAATCCCGGTCTCGGCCCCATTTTCTCAGAAAAATGACTTTTTCTTCCCTATATTATATACAAGAATCGGGGTTCACGCGCCAAGCGCGCGGACTATGTCCGCCCTGGCAACTATGCCGGCAAGCCTGCCGTTCTTGAGGACGACGAGCCTCTTGACGTTCCTCCGGGCCATGAGCCTGGCAGCTTCGATCATGTCGGCCTCGGGCCCGATGCTGACGACCTCCTTGGTCATGAAACTCTTGACCTTGGCCTTCTCGCTGCCAAGTATCTCGCTCTTTATGATGCCAATCTCCTTCTTGTGCTTCAGGAAGGCGAGTATCAGGGCGAAGCTCGTGTCATTGTCGAAATTGACCTTGGGATTGAAGGCGTCTATGGCCTTTATGACGTCCGATTCCGTGACGACGCCGACGACCTTCTTCCTGCTGTCCACGACGGGCATGCCCGAGATGTGGTACTTGGAGAACTTCTCGATGACGCTTTCAAGCGTATCGTTCGGAGAGGCCGTTACCACGTTCTTTGTCATCACGCTGCCGACGCGCATGACAATCATTTGGAGGCCTTGATATAAATGTATTCCCTGCCGTGCCTGTGATCGCGCTCCACGGAAACGGCCGTGAAGCCCGACGTTTTCATCATCCCTTTCGTCGTCTTGTCCTGTTTCAGGAAGTCCTGGACAGGTATGCCGGGCGCGCGTATGGCAAGGAAGGCAGCTTTTCCGCCCTTCTTAAGAACGCGGGCGAGCGCCCTGAGCTCCTTCTCGGGCTTCACGAAGTAGTTTATCGCGAGCCCGCATATTATGCGGTCGAACGTGTTGCTGTCGAACGGGGCCTCTTTCGTGAGTTTTACGCATATGACGTTCGGGGCGCAGGCCTCGCCCCTGATCCTCTTCAGCGTCCTTTTGATCTGCTTTATGGACAGGTCGGCCGCCACTATCTTCCCGTCTGTCACGCGCTTTACTATTTCCTGCGTCACCCTTCCCGATCCTGAGCCGTAGTCGAGGACCGTGTGCACCGGCTTCAGGTCGGCGTTCGCCACGAGCTTAATGATGTATCTGGTGCCGTAGACGAACGGCGAGTACAGGTCGAACAGCATGTAGGTCTTGTCCCAGAACTTCTCGACGAACTTCTTGTCGACCATCAGGCGGACGGCCACGTAGCCGGGTATGCCTAACAGTACTATCAGCACTCCGGACGCCCATATGGGCAGCTCTATCTGCGTGAACAGAATTACCATGACCGCTATCGACAGGTACGGGAAGAACTTCGGCGCCCTGAACAGCGGCTTCTCCTTCTTCCGCAGCTTGATCAGCGCGAGGAAGCAGAGCACGTAGAGCATCAGAGCGGACGCCAGCAGGAAGAAGACCGACAGCGAGTAGTTGCCCGTGAATATCACAAAAGCCGCGAAGACCGCCTGGAGCAGCAGCGAAGTCCCTGGAGTACCGTACTTGGAGAGGTTTTGGAAGCGCTTCAGGAATATCTTCTCCTTGGCCATGGCATACGGTATGCGCGAGGTCGTGAAGATCCACGAGTTCAGGGCGGCAAGGTTTATCACGAGGCTCATCACGATGACGAAGGTTGCAAAGTGCCCGAGAGCCTCTGCCAGCGGAGCAGGCGATGCGGCGAGCGTCTCCCAGTTCACGGAGCCGATGCACACGAACATGACAAGGAAGTAGATTGCTGCGACGAGCACGGTCGTTATCGCTATGGCCTTCGGGACCAGCTTCCTCGGGTTCTTGACCTCCGAGGATATTATTGCGCATCCCTCCCAGCCCAGGAACGGCTCGAGCACGAAGACCATCGCGGCGCCCAGCGCTCCCAGCCCGAGCGGGAACAGCGGAACGAAGTTGCCCGTCCGTACGTTCGGGAAGCCGAGCAGTATGAACGCGACAAGCAGGACGACGGTCAGCCCGGACAGCCACAGCTGCATCTTCGCCCCGAGCTTCGCACCGTAATAGTTGATCAGCGTGAACACGACCAGGCATGCAACGGATATCGCTATCTTGCCGAGCGTGCTGATCTCGAAGAAGAACGAGAAGTAGAACGGTATCGCGATCGCTATGCTCGCTATGGACGTCGTCGCAAGTATCCAGCTGGTCCAGCCCGCTATGAAGCCCCAGAAGCTCCCGAAGGCCGCCTTTGCATACAGTATCGGCCCTCCCGACTTGTCGAACATGGACGAGAGTTCGGCGAACGAGTAGCCCATGGGTATCGAGAGCAGCGCTATCGCGGCCCATATCCACAGTATTCCCGGCCCGAGCATGGCAACGGAGAGCCCGGGCACGATGAAGATGCCCGTGTCGATGACCGCCCCGATGCTTATTGCGATCATTTCCTTGAAGCCAAGCTGCCGCTTCTCCATGAGCTAAATATCTGCGGGTTGGTATAAAAGTTTATATTTCGGGATTTGCGATATGTATCATGGCAATAGACACGTTCAGCGTCCTCATGCTCTTCAGCGTGACCATATTCCTCGGGTACTTCGGCTCGCTGTTCTTCCACAAGACGCGCATTTCTGACGCGTTCTGGCTGCTCGTGTTCGGCCTCATGATAGGCCCGGTCTTCCACGTGGTCGACCCCAGCCCGTTCACGGCCGCGCTGCCCCTCCTGTCCGCACTGGCGGTCATAATCATACTGTTCGACTCCGGGCTCAACATGGAGTTCTACGAGGTCATGCGCGAGGCGCCCAGGAGCATGCTCCTTGCCGTCCTCGAGATACTGCTCACGATAGTGGTCGTCGGATACCTTTCCATGGCGCTCTTCAAGTTCACGGCCCTCCAGGGCATGCTGCTCGGCGCAATGCTGGGCGGCACATGCACGTCAACGATCGGTTCCATCGTCAACAAGATAAGGATGAGCGAGGACCTCAAGACCGTGCTAGGCCTTTCGGCCATACTCAACGGCCCCATGTCACTGGTCCTTTCCATAGCGCTCATAAACGAGATAGTTGCGACAGGCACCGGTTCCGCCCTGAGCACGATATTCGCCGCGTTCTCGATCGGCGGCGTGATCGGCCTGTTCCTCGGGATAGTATGGATGGCCATACTCGACGGCATAAAGGGCAGGCCGTTCGACTACATGATAACCCTCGCCGTCATCTTCATCATGTACGTCTTCGTCGAGAGCATCGGCGGATCCGGAGCGATAGCGGCCCTGGTCTTCGGCCTGGTGCTCGGAAATTCCGACACCTTCTCACGGATACTGAAGACGCAGCACATGTTCACGCCGGACCTGCTCGTCAAGAAGTTCAACGTCGAGGCGTCCTTCTTCATGAACGCGTTCTTCTTCATGTACGTCGGCCTCGCCGCCACGATAAACCTCTCCTACATAATCTACGGCATGCTTATCACCGCGTGGCTCGTGATAGCCAGGCTGATCGCCGTCGGCATCAGCACGATAGGCATGCGGCTGACGAAGCTGGAGATGAACATATCCAATTCCCTCATACCCAGGGAGCTCACGGTCGCCGTCATCGCGCAGCTGCCCGCCGTCTACGGGATAAAGGGCGCCGAGGTATATTCGAACCTTGCGTTCATCGTGATAATATTGTCTATATTATATACGACCTTTGCAACCCGCGTGTTCTACAATCCGAACAAGCCGGCGGCGCCCGCCGTTGCCACGCCCATGAAACCGGCAGGCATAAGGCCGCGCAAGTAACCTTTCTAGCGGACCCGAAGGGGGTACGTCAATGAACGATACCTTTAAAAAGGTTTAAGGGAGCATATTCTAAAGGTAAGGAGTTGCAAAGCTCCTTACAATCCCGAAGCATGGCGTCGAGCTTTGAGGTTTGTAAGGGAAAACGGCAGATGATGACAACGCTGTAAGCGTGGCTTACAGATGCCGCGTACAAACTGTGACAAGCTCTCATTCTGTTCCGGGTAGAGATGAGGACTCAATCGTTACGATTTTGGCCGATGTTGGCGAAACTTGTGTGAAAAAGAAACCGAGTGATGCAAAGACGCAGTAAATCTAACTAAATGTGTAATCTTCCGCAATTCTGGTTGATCCCGCCAGAGATTACCGCTATCAGATTACGACTAAGCCATGCAAGGCGAGAGCTATTTGGGCTCGCCGTATTGCTCAGTAACACGTAGTCAATCTGCCCTTAGGTGGGGAATAATCTCGCGAAAGATGAACCGTGATTTCATGGTTCGTCCGCGAAAGTGAGGCTAATGCCCCATAGGTTCTGGATACTGGAATGTTCCGGCACCGAAAGCTCCGGCGCCTAAGGATGAGACTGCGGCCTATCAGGCAGTTGTCAGGGTAAGAACCTGACAAACCTGTAACGGGTAGGGGCTATGAGAGTAGGAGCCTCGAGATGCCTTCTGAGACATGAAGGCAGGGCCTACGGGTCGCAGCAGGCGCGAAAACTTTCCAATGCGTTAACGCGTGAGAGGGGTAGTCTGAGTGGTCACGTTTTACGTGACCTTTTCTGAAGTCTAAACAGCTTCGGGAATAAGCAGTGGGCCAGACGGGTGCCAGCCGCCACGGTAATACCCGCGCTGCGAGTGGTAACCACTATTATTGGGCCTAAAGCGTCCGTAGCCGGCATCAAAAGTCCCTGGTGAAATCTGGCAGCTAACTGTCAGGCGTGCTGGGGAAACTGTGATGCTTGGGACCGGGAGAAGTATGGGGTATTCCACGTGTAGGGGTTAAATCCTTTAATCCGTGGAGGACCACCTGACAGCACAAGAGTCAAATGATTTAAATAGCCGTTGCAAATACAATATATGGCGAATGTGGAAATAGCAAGGCTTATTGGCCATGCATTTGGGGACGGTTCAATACACAACAAAAAACACTATTTCATTTACACAAATTCTGAAATAGCACTTCAGAAGAATGTGAATGATATAGTCAACAAAGAATTCGGAACCGTGCCGATGAATAAGGGCACATCGATAAGCGGAACTCCAAGATATCAATACTCTAACAGAGTTGGAAGATATCTAGTATCATATGGGGCTCCCATAGGATCAAAGGTGCTCAATTTAACAAAAATTCCTAAATGGATTTTAAATGGTCGGCAAGATGTCAAAGCAGCTTTTATAGGGGCTTTGTTCGATGATGAAGGATATTTTAGAGATTCATCGAACAGCAGGCAAATAACCTTCAAGGCTGCAAAAGACATAAGACTTAGACAGAATCTCGAGAGATACCTTAAAAATATCATGAAGGTTCTGAATAGTTTTGGTATTAAAACTTCGTCAATAAGAAGCGATCAGATAAAATCCAGAGCTGATGGAATCAAGATGATTTCGCTTCGCTTCTGGATAACTGGATTTGAAAATTTTGTTCTGTTTGAAGAGAACATACCAATTTTACATCCTCAGAGGAGGCAGCGGCTTTTAAAGATGGTTCGTGCTGGGTGAATGGCGAAGGCGCCATACTAGAACGGGTCCGACGGTGAGGGACGAAAGCTAGGGGAGCGATCGGGATTAGATACCCCGGTAGTCCTAGCCGTAAACGATGCCCGCTTGATGTTGCGCGCACTACGTGTGTTCGCAGTGTCGGAGTGTAGATGTTAAGCGGGCCGCCTGGGGAGTACGTTCGCAAGGATGAAACTTAAGGGAATTGGCGGGGGAGCACACAAGGGGTGGAGGCTGCGGTTCAATTGGATTCGACGCCGAAAATCTCACGCACCCTGACAGCAGTATGAAGGTCAGCCTAACGGGTTTACCTGACGCGCTGAAAGGTGTTGCATGGCCATCGTCAGTTCGTACCTTGAGGCGTGCCGTTAAGTCGGTTAACGAACAAGACCCACGCCGCCAGTTGCTACTACGTTCTCCGGATCGTAGGCACTCTGGCGGGACCGCCTCTGCTAAAGAGGAGGAAGGCGTGGCCTACGATAGGTCAGTATGGCCCTAATGGGTGCGGCTACACGCGGCCTACAATGGATGGGACAACGCGATGCAACGCCGAAAGGCGAAGCTAATCGCTCAAACCCTTCCCTAGTTCAGATTGAGGGCTGCAAAGATGTCCAGTAGATAAATCATTAAATAACATGGATGCAATTATATTGAGGGTATTGTTATGCCCTCAGTATACGAAAAAGCAGTTCACAATAGGAGGATAGCAGCATATATGTTGCTCCCTCTGATGGAATTTGAATTCGCGTTCCATGGAGCGCAAAAACCTGCGATAACTCAATCTGAGCAGAACCTACCACAATTGAGGGCGTTACATAGAATATGCAGGAAGCACGGATGGCTTTCTTCCGATATCTCAAGGCTTGGAAACAAGAACGAGTATTGGTTCAAGGTCAATAACAAGGGCTTTCAGGAAATATACAAGCTTGCCGGTCCGCTAGCAGACAAGACAAAGGACAAGTGGGCGGTGCTGCTGGCTGAAAGGTCAGAGGCATCCGACAAGAACAGAAACATTAAAAATGATTTGCTGAAGGCTCTCCGTACAGGGCATGAGCTCACGACGAGGGAGCTATGCCTTGAAGTAAGAAGGCTTCCTTATACCGTCACAAGACATTTGAGGAAGCTGGAAAGGCAGAAATTGATAAAAAAAAGCGAAAAAGGATGGATATTCATTTCTGCTGGCATCTCAGCAAACTCGCCCTCATGAAGACGGAATCCCTAGTAAGCGAACGTCATAAAGCATCGAGAGAAGCTGCACCAAAGCTATTCCGATGCGTGGTTTCGTTCGCTGAATACGTCCCTGCTCTTTGCACACACTGCCTGTCAAGCCATCTGAGTGAATCTTTGGCGAGGCCCATCTCACATCCAGCAATGGAATGGAATGGTTCGAGCCAGAGGTCTGCAAGGAAGGCTAAGTCATAACAGGGCGTGGAGCGGTTGCTAATTTTGTGATAACTCAGACAAGGCAATAGGATGCGGTCGACGCAGATGACTGAAAAGAGGTGAGTTGATATTAGCCGTTCGCGCCTTATGAAAAGGTAGCCGTACGGGAACGTGTGGCTGGATCACCTCCTTACTATTTTCACACGAGCGCCAACAACATCGGTACCAAAGCAGTCAGGTGTCAGTATGGATGAGGCGACGGCAGAGATTGCAGAGGACGTGGCAGAGAAGGCCAGCAGCAGCTGGATAATAGCTCTGATAATAGTCCTCGCCCTGTTCGTCGTCTTCGCCACGGGCTTCTTCAACCAGCACGTGCCCGCGCCGGGCGAGCCGGGCTATCAGGCGCCCGTCGGAAGCTCTTCGGGCAGCGGCGAAGTCACGGTAACGGTCGTCAACAAGACGACGGCGAAATAGTATTCAACAAATATTCTGCGCCGGTTTGCAAGTTTTATAAGCTAGTTGGATGAAATTTTATTATGACAGTCGGGTTGCTCATTGCAATAAGGACGCCGAAAGAAATTGACAAAAACATAATCGATCTCAGAAAATATATTGTCAAAAAGGTAGGAAAGAACATACTCGGTTCTCATGAACCACATATAACCCTGCTTGTCAACAGCTTTCCGAACTTCTCGGACGTCGAAAAGAAAATCATCTCAATAACTAAAAAGCACGGGCCGTTCAATGCAAGGATCGAGGGCCTCCATACGTTCACTTTCGACCCGATAACAAACGCATATACCATTGTCTATAAGGTCGAAAAAACGCCGGCACTCACGAGTATCCAGAAGGACGTGTTCGATAGACTGAGCCCGCTCAGGAACGAGGACCAATCGAAATGGCTGCTCCAGCAGAACCCGAATCCGCCGAAAGAGACCATGAAGAACATCCGCAAATACGGCTATCCCTTCGGTCCCAAAGAATGGGTGTTCCATGCGGGCATAGGGTCTGTTCCTGAAAAGAAATACGAAGAGATCTGGAAAAACATACATAAATATGACGTGTCAAAAAGTTGGCGGGTCAATGATATATCTGTTTTCATTCACATGGGGGACGACGGTTTCAGGTTTTTCAGAAAATATAAGCTGTAGTTTTCCTGCTTCCTGAAAAATGTTCCGCACCAAAAGTAAACCTTAAATCCATTTGCGCCGTATAGTTCTCATGCCAAAGAGCAAGAAGAACGGCATGGCCTTTCTCGAACAGCTCGATAAGGAACTGCACTACATTGAAACGTGCGAGAGCGGCTGCTATGCGGGCTGCCAGCGCGACGCGTTCCACGAGGAAAGGAAGATGACCAAGGAAGAGATCGACGAGGTCCTGAAGGTTGTCCAGAAGGAGGGGCTCCCGTTCTTTCCGATAAATGCCAATCACATGTTTGATACCGGCTTCGAGGTCGCCAGGACCGTAGACGTTCCCGGAGCCCAGAGGGCCGACGGTAGTCATCTCGTCTTCCTGGAGGCGCAGCTCCCGAAGGGATATGATTTCGATGCCCTGTCAAAGGTGTTCAACAGCGAAAGGAACATCGAGATAATGAAGTTCTACAAGATGGACCGTTCGCTCCCGAAGGGAAAAGAACACTACAGGTACTGACGTAACCTTTAAATTGTCTTCGCAATTATTCTTACATACGGGCTCGTAGATCAACGGAAGATCGCTACCCTACTTTGGTTCCTCGGAACCGAAGGGTAAATGCAAGGTAGAGGTTCGGGGTTCGAATCCCCGCGAGTCCACCAATTTCTGAACAGAATAAACCCCGTCAAGTCTCCTTAAGTGGGCGCTCGGAAGAGGTTGGTTTCATGAGGGAAAAGATAGACATACACAACTTCAAGCACAGGCTTGAGATGGTATTGAAGAAGGTCAATAATTCGGACATGCCCGAATACAACAAAAAGCATATTGTGGACTTCTACAATGGCCTCATATTGCGGGGCATAAGCCCGCCCTGTATATGCAAGTACATATACGAGATAAGGAACCTGGCGCTCTGGCTGGGAAAGGACCTGGACAAGGCGACAAAGGAGGACATCATCTCATTGGTCCAGAAGATCGAGACAGGAGATTTTACAGAATGGACAAAGCACAGCTACAAGGTGACTTTGAAGCTCTTCTATCGCTGGTTCAGGAACTGCCCGAAGAAGCAGTATCCGCCGGAAGTTGACTGGGTAGAGAGCGGCATACGGAACAGCCGCCACATGCTCCCTGAAGAGATATGGACAGAGGAAGAGGTCATGAAGCTGATCAACGCCGCCGATAATCCGAGGGACAAGGCTCTCATAGCTGGAGTTTTCGAGAGCGGATGCCGCATCGGAGAGATCTGCAGCCGCAGGATAAAGCACATACAGTTCGACAAGTACGGCGCGGTCATGATAGTTGACGGCAAGACAGGCATGCGAAGAGTCAGGCTCGTGAGCTCGGTTCCCTATCTTATTGCATGGCTTGGCTGCCACCAGCAAAAGGATGATCCCGAGGCTCCGTTCTGGACATGCAACGGACCGAGGCACAAGGGCCGACCGCTCGCCTACGGTGCGATAGGCAAAATATTCCACAGTACCGCCGCGCGGTCAGGCGTGAAGAAGCGCCCTAATCCGCACATGTTCCGCCACAGTAGGGCGACACAGATGGCGAGCCGCCTCACAGAAGCCCAGATGAAGCAGATATTCGGCTGGACGCAGGGAAGCAACATGGCTGCAATATACGTTCATATGAGCGGCCGCGATACGGACGACGCCATGCTCAAGTTGAACGGCATCGAAGTCAATGAGCGCAAGAACGAGGAAAGCATCCTAAAACCAAAGAAATGTCAACGCTGCGAGTTCGTGAACGGAGCGACCTCGAAGTTCTGCAATAGGTGCGCTGCGCCGCTGGACATACAAACCGCCTTTTCAATCGAGGAGAAGACGAACGGTCTGGCGCAGAGTTTTGCGCAGGCAGTAAGTGTCAACTCTGCTTTTGCCGAAGTGGTCAAGAAGCCCGATATGAGCCAGGCGGACTTGGAGAGGTTGGCGAGGCTGGTGGCCGGGTATATGAGAGGATAGAGGTATGCATGCTCATTCCAAATCATTTATAGCCTTTATCTCGTCTTTGGAAAATCCGTATATTGAATATACCTCTTGGTCTAATTCCTTTTCCGCGTCTTTATCTTTTCCGTTTGATTTCAGCAGTTTATCAACGAGTTCAATGACTTTGTCCTGCTGTGCGGAAGACGCTTTCTTTATCGGAAGGAATTTCACATATTCAAAGTGCATAGTTCTCACCGCCCTGTTATACACAAAATTGTAGAGATAGTAAGAGGCAAACTTTGAGTTCAGCACGCCTAGAAGATACTTGACTTTGAAGTCGTTGTCCTTTGGTATGATGTTAATCACAGTGTCCAAATTGATGCTGTCGCCTTTGTCGTATGTTGAAATTATTTTGATGTGGTTTCTTGTCTGTGCGACTATCCCTTGCCCGACAATTTTCTCTTTTAATATCCTCTTTATTTTGACGTCAAATTCTTCGAGCTTCCTGTTCTTAGGATTGACATACCTGCAACCTCTGTAAGAATATTTTGATATGTCCTTTCCGGCCATGATTTTTATGTCCTCTTCGCTTGTCTTGCTTTGCGTCATGGCTTGCGGATATTTCTGCAGATACATCCCTCTTGTTATGTCGGTGAAATCCTCAAGAAGTACAGAATCTTCCAACGACGTCTTCTTTATGGAATTATTCATGTCATCAAGATAGAGCGGGAAGTAATCCTCTGTGAACAACGAATGCTTCACCTTGTGCTTCATCTCAATGAGCGCAGAGTCGTGGTAGAACATGTAATGAACATCAACATAGTCGTTCTTGTCAGATTTCGTCTTCTTTAAAATTATGACTATCTCTTCGAGCTTCACCTCTTCAAATGCCTGCCTTAAGTCAAAGATGCTCAGTATCTGGCAGTTGTCAAGTATGAATTTCCTTGTCGCCTTCCAAGGCTCCACGTATGCCAGAGACTTCGGGATGACAAATCCCAAGTATCCGCCGTCTTCCAAGTCGTCAATATACTTCTTCAGGAACAATGATGCAATGTTGGTCTTTCCTGTCGCCACAGCAGCGTAATCCTCATTGGGATACTTCTTCTTTATGTCATCCAATTTCATGACAAAGTAAGGTGGATTGCCAACTATTATGTCATATTTTTTCGGCAGGCTCTCCCTTAATTTTATCTGGACATCTTCCCTGTTAAGATTGATTTTACTGCTTTTTGTCCACGTGCGAAGCGGGTCTGAAAGCGAATCTCTTTCAAGTATGTTCATGCTGTTGGTCTTGCTTGATAGGTCTTTCATGACTAGATTTGTCGCTGTCAATTGAACGGCAAACGGGTTTATGTCAAAGCCGAAGATGTTGTCTTTCAGTATGAGACTATGAGCGCCTTTCTTTATTCCGTTCTTTTCATAATCTTTCTTCAGTTTGTCATACACTCGTATTAAAAATCCGCCAGAACCGCAAGCAGGGTCTAGTATTTTCTTTTTATGAGTTATGGGAATCCTCTTCACTATGAAGTTGATGATCCATTCTGGCGTGTAGAACTGTCCCAAAGATTTCTTCTCTTCCTTTGATATGTGATACTGGTATATCTTTCCCAGTATGTCGGAGCTTATGTTTTTGAAATCATATTCTGACAACTGACGGACAACTCTTTCCAGAACATTGTTGTCAAAATCTATACTGTCAAAAAGACCGCGCTGGAATATCGCTTTATAGTCGATTTCGAGTATCTCGTCAAATCCGCTCTGAATCAACTGCTTAAGCGATATTGACTTCATAAGATTAGGCAGTCGGTCTTTGGTGAGCTTAGGTTTCACTATCCCAAAGTCTTCGGCAATCCTGTAAAAATAAAGCTTGTTGATGAATGAATATGTGATTTCCTTTGCGAGCTTTTCCGTCCAGACACCCTCGTCCTTGACATCCAATTCGGAATCTGCTATCCACTTATTGACAGATGCTCTAAATTCCTCGTCTGTATCATATTTCTGCTCTATCTTAGGTTTGCAGTTGTCAAAGAGTATCTGCTTTGCCTTCTTCAGATTTTCAAGAAGGTTCGGGGCCGTGATTTCAGTCCTTATCTCGCTTTCCTTCTCTTCGCTCAAAGAATCCAAGTCATCGGCGATGCTTTCATGGGAAATCCAATCATTCAGCTCATTCCAGTGCATCTCAAGCTGCTTCAGGGGTATTTTGAGTAGAAGCCTGTCCGCAGGATTCTCGATATTCTCAATGAACGATTTATACAGCCTTATCTCAACGCCGTTTGTCAGGATAACAAATGGTACCTGCTTGTTTATGGCATATGAGAGGGCCTGCTCTATGTGCTTGTCCAAGTCCTGCTCTATGCTCTTGCATTCAATCATTATCTTCGGCTTTTGGTTGTAGAGGATGGCAATATCGGCTCTCTTATTTTTAACGAAATGCTCAAAATCCATGTCTTTAACGGTGTCATATCCCAATAGCTTCAGAAGTTCTAAGACTATCTTTAATTTGACATTCTCTTCCACACCGGATTTCTTTCCGAACGAAACATTATCCAAGTCTATATTCTGCAGTTCCTTTATTCTTTTTATTATATCTGCATCTGTCATGATAATCAACTTTGATATTTTATGTCACATCTCCCCTACTTCCCACACCCACCTGCATAGCTCGCATTCCGTGTGCTGTTTAGGCGGCTTTGCCATGCGCGCGACCGCCACAGCCTTCCTGAATACTGGCAGGATGCGTGCAGGCTTCAACATAATCTTCTTCGGCTCGGCATAAAACTTTATCCCTTTGGAGATGTCATCGGACCTTTCCGGGATGTAGTAGACCAAGTAGCCGAAATTCGCAACCTTGTAGCTCATCTTCGCAAGCAAAAACGCGTACGTCTCGAGCTGGAATCGGTAGATATCTAAAAGCTCTTGTGCAGCTTTGTCCTTATCGTAGCCCTCTTTGAAAGGAAAACCGCGCGTTTTGTTGTCCATCACTATGAGCGTCTCGCCGTCGCAGAAGCAGTCATCCATCTTGCCAATGAGTATCGCACCGGTCTCTGGATCCGTCCATGATAGGGTCTTTCTAGCAATTTCAGAAAGCGGTCCGTCGACCAGCTTGCAGTCAACCTTTCCATGAAGAAGAGGTGGCAGGCCATCTTTTCTGTACCTGTCATAGTAAGCCTTGACTATGAGATCTATCCCTCCCGGCAGTGACGGGAACGGCCCTCCAGGCATCTTCTTGTCGTGCCTGTCTAGCCAGAAGCATTTTGGGCAGTCGCGGAAGGCATTCAAGGATGACGGTGAGAGTTTGAGGGTATCAGGCATGAGAATGATTGACATCCTGCCATTTTAAATCTTTAAAATATGAAGGTTTTCTAATGAATATTAAAGAAATTCCAATGTTTGTTTTGATATTGCTTATTTGTGCGATTATAATAGGTGTTGGTATGTACGCTCTCGGAGTATTGGGATGCCAACCTTGCAAAGAGGCGCTATCCAATTTAGCAAGCATGCTTTCTAATGCGGGTTGACTATCCCTTTAAAATTGAATTCATATTATCCCAATTACATTTATAATTGTGAGAACTATTGCAATAACAGATAACCAGAATTTGGCAGCTGATGTATTTTCATCTGAAATATCCTTGAAGCCATCAAAAAATGTTATAATTGCCAAGAGGAAGGTTGAAATGAGCATGCCTCCCATCGATAGCGAGTTCGGATGAAATAGGAAGAGCACAGTATTTGCCTTGAGTTGTGCATTACAATTTTCGATATCTTTTTTTAAGCCATTGTTGATACTGCTTAATCTGCCATTCTCATCCGTGCAGTCCTTCAGCTTTCCATTCAAGTCGGTAACATTCTTCTGCAGCTCTGCAGTAATATTCCTGCAAGAAGCCAGCTCTGAACCAGTAGTATCCAGATTTTCATTGCAAGCATCCAAGTATGACGTGCAATTTGCGAGCTTGTCCTTCCATTCTGTGCATGTTACAGCTGGTAATATGATTGAAAGTAAATACAATACCACAATAGAACCAATTACATATTGTATTTGCCCCTTCATGCATTCCTTATGACAACAAAAGCTTAAATCCGAATATAACTCTCGTTCATTCATCTATTTTCAATCATTCCAAAACCCTTAAGAAGCTTCACTCCAAACCTGTTATGCTTAAGGGGTATGAGATATGCCTATCGATATGGTCGAAAAGAGCGCAAGGCACATATGTGAAGAAGAGGAAGATGTCCTTGCGGCAATGCTGAATGATAGCTTCTATAACGGCAGGTGCAGCGACAGTGAAATACACGAGATATTCTTCTCAAGGGATGATATGTACAACTTCATAGCTGAAGATGATGGCGAGGTCGTAGGCGTCTTTCAGGCACTGGACCTTCCGAAAATAGACTGCTTCTACCTGTATGCAGATGCCATACGCAAGGACCATAGGGGCAGGAACATATACCCTTGGTCGATAGACTACAGGATCAACCATGCAAAGAGCCTCGGAAGGTCGTATATGGGCCTGAGGAGCATGAATCCGCTGGCGCTGTGCGCAATGGTCGATAAGGGCTTCTACCTGCCCGTTGAAAGGAACGAGGAGCTCCTTAGGAAGGCCAAGGAGATGCTCGTGGAAGTCGAAGGCTCTGACCTTGAAATAGGCGATAATTTCGTCATACCGAGGAAGGCCGTGAGCAAGTATCCCAACGTAGAGAACACGGGCAGATCATACAATCCTGTCCTGAGCAAGTTCATCAAGGAGAACATGGACATAGCAGCCGGCGACAGGCTGTTCTTGGTCAAAAAATTGATTTGATATAATTTATGTACTTTTTCACGAGGTCCGGATTCCTTATTATCATGACCTGGATCATCCCTCCGCGCCTCATCAATTGCTCGTATATGTTCGCCAGGTCCATCTCCTCTATCCTTTCAGTGCACTTGAATATCTCAGACATTTCAACGGAGAAATCGTGCGAATCCTCGATGAAGAGCATGGTATCGCCGTATATGTAGATAAGGCGGTTATCGAGCGGTTCTGTGCCGCACATGACGTCTTCAATCCCTATCCTCTTGTAGAACCTTACCATTGCCCTGTCCAGGCTCGTGTCCCCCCTCATTGCTATGTAGAATTTTATGCCCTTTGCAATTGCCTCCTTTATCGGCGCAACCGTGGTTGCCATGTAGAACAGTGGGCCCCACGTATGGTTTCCGAGCCACAATACTTCGTCGCCGCTCTTTGCGCTGTCAAAGAACCTTTGCCTGAAGGTTGCAAGGAATGCAAACATGTCCTTCTGGTTCCTGAATGTCAGCAGCTTTATGCTTTCTGCCTCCTTTGTCTTCGTTTCGGCTGATTCATAGTTATTTTCCATGCTTTCTACCGCTGCTCTGGTATTTCGTATCCACTTCCCGTCCAGCCGGTATTCGAGCCCTTCCTTGACAACGACGCCCTGACCTACGAGTTCTTGCATATGTTGGTAGACGGCTATGTAGGTGGAACCGATCTGGTAGCGCTTCTTAAGAACGTTGTAGACCTTCTTGGCAGTAAGCGGGAACTCTGACGAAAGAACGTCGATTATCTGCTGTTTGGGGCCTGCTGTTTGCAACATCTGAACACCTTCGGTGTTCCCTCCACGTCTGCCCCCGATAATTAATTGGAAAGTAAGCTTTATAAGCGTTTTTCGGGATTAAGCTGGGGCTTAATATTACATCATTCTGCAATGTCAGAAATATCCTCTAATCTTCCTTTCTAGATTCATCCTGGTAATGGCTTCCCCGTAGTGGGCATACTGCTTTCTTTTGAGGCGGTCAATCACAAGGAAGAAGTAGTTGTCGCCGTAGTTCTGCTTCAACAGAGCCGCCTTCTCCTCCAGTTTTCCGCGGTTGGTCAGCGTCGTGCCGGTCTCGACCTCAACGGCTATCTTCTTGCCGAACCTGTCCTCGAATACTATGTCAGGCTTGCGCGTCCGATATAGCTCAATCTTGTCCGTGTACCGCCGCACCAGCTGCTCCGTATACTTGACGAAGAACTGATGCTCGAGGCTCTCCTGATACTGCGGCGCATCGAGCCGTATCAGGTAGTATTCTCCCCTGCCTTGGCCGAGCGTCTGGCGTGTGAGCATGTAGCCTATGTCTTTGAGTATTCTTACATGCCCTTCTGTGAGGTCTTTGACCCTGTAGAGACCTCTGTCTACGTCCAACCGATCACCGAGAAGATGGTCTATCGAGCGGGATTAAGAAGGGGAATATAGAATGAAAATAGTTCTAATAAATAGATTGCGGTATAATAACAAGCGATGCAGATAAACATTGTGGTATCAAAAATTAAGCAATTGCCTCATTATGTATTTACTGCAATAAAGGAGATGTTAGGAAAATTTGGAAAGTTTGATAAGGCTGTTGCCATCCTATTCTTAGTTGTAATTCCACTTTTACTATTCGGAATATGGTCATATGGTCTTTATTGCACGCAAGGCATTACTTATGCAGATGTCATAAAGGATTGCCCGGCAATAAACCTTTCTTATACGGGAAATCCTTTTTGGAGCCTTTCAGCCATAACTTCAAATTTCATACATGACAAGTCAATCGGACACATTGCAGATAACTTGGCATCGAACTATCTCTACTTGCTTACGATATACTTCTTTGCAGCGATCTTCCTAAAGAATGGAACATTGAGCAGTGTCTTCCCGGTATCTTTTGGTATACTGATTGCCTTTATTTTGACCGTGCTGTTCGGACCATTTATCAGTATGTTGTATTTTATTAAAATGCCTCAGTTTGGTCTGCCGACATATGGATACTCATCGGTCACTAATGCGTTTCTTGGTCTATGGGCATATTTTATGTTGAATGCGCCGGCAATGAAAAATTCAATCTTTTCTAAGATTACGCCTTTAATCACGGTAATACTCCTATGTTACTTGGCTTTCGGCATGGAATTCGGTGGGGGTAATCCGTTCATACATGTAGTCGGTTTAATGACAGGTGCATTCGCAGGATTGCTTTCAATTCATGTTGCAAGTTCGAAATGGCGCTGTTAGCGCCTCTCTAATAAGTCTTTAGCGAAAACCTCGTTTTTCCCTGCTACCGCGCTCTGCTGGCGCGGAAGCCCCTCCGCCACTCGTATCTAACCGAGTGGCGCTTCTTTCCGGCGGTGGGGCGTTTAAACGCCCCAGACTGCCCGGTTTTCAGACCCGAAAAAGCTGGCACGGTTAGATTTTGAGTCTAACCGAGCAGAATAGCGATTCTAACTGCGCAAGCATGTGCTTAAATTCTTTTTCCTCATACAATAAAACATGGTTTGGACCGCGTTGAGTATGCTGATAACGCCAGAGCTTGCAACAAAGGCTACCGCATTAATTTTAGTCATGGTAGGTGCTCTTGTCGAGAAAAATTATGTGGGGAGGATAGCAACCTTTTCAAATGGAATGGCCATCAATTTCTTTTTATTGACAACTCCCTTAGTGCTTGGAGGAATTGAAGAAGCAGTGCTTACACTTTATGCACTAGGAGGTTTGATTCTTGGCGTAATCGCTTTGCTGTCTTACAGAAACTTTCAATTAGGAGGAAAATTCTATATGTTGACTTGGGCGTATTCCTCCTTTGTAACAGGCATTCTCATTCTACTATTGTAGACAACACAAATCCTTATATTTCAGTACCGATAATTATGTAAAAGAGACGTCCAAAATTAAGGGACGGTTTCATCTGTTCAGGGTGGCCATTACCGCGAGTCCACCAATTTTATTTTATGTTTCCCTTTGTGGGATAATATCGATAAGTTTTATATGCCAAAAATGAAGGATATACATATGAGAAAAAACCATGTGGCACTGATACTGATAGTCGCAGGGGTTATCATCGCATATAGCGGAGTGGTTGCACATCCTGCAACGGAATTCTTTTTTCTGCTTTTCGGAATTACTGTGGATGGGGGTATCAGGGGTCTTGATCTTAGGGTTCCTGTAGGGTTTCTATTAGTATGTCTCGGTTTAATGATCATACGCAACTTGGCTGTTTCGAGAATTGGAAACTGGTTCTTTAGTCTAAAGGACTAAAATGAGAAATATTTGTTAGTTAAACATATATCTTTAAATGATTTTTGTAACATCAACATTTATGGTTAATCCGACTGAAGCTGGTGCAAATGAAGCGTGGAGTGAATTTATTGTTGGACTTCTTGCACCTATTTTTCTAAAAATATTAGAAACACTTCCAATTACCGATCCTAGCATAATGCTAACAATGAAGCTCATACCTATCATTTTTGCATCAATATTTTTATTAGCAGTCTCTAAAAGTGGTTTTCTCTATATTTTTGGTGTTCTCTTGGTCGGAATCCCTTTGTTCTTAAGCGGTATATTGGGATGGTTTGAAGTTTTATTACTAGTAATTATTCCGATGGCTATTCTATTTCTTAAAATAGTCAAATATTAAGTAGAAAATCTTAGTGCTCAACTATTTTAAGGATAACGCCCTTCTTGCTCGAGACCATTTCAGCTTTCCCGCCTATCGGGAACGTGAACATCGGCGTCGTGTGGCCGAAGTCCGCGCCTGACACGACCGGAACGTCTCGCAGTTCCTTCTTCGTGCGTATGATGTGCTTCAGAAGTTCGTCGGTCATTTCCGACTCGCGCTGGAAGCGGCCGATGACGATGCCGCGCACGCCGTCGAATCCCGGCTGAAGTATCAGCGACTGCAGGTCGCGGTCGAAGTGTATGGGCTTCGATTCGTGATCGTCCTCTATGAATAGTATGCTGTTTTTCAGCGAGGGCATGAACTCCGTGCCCTGCAGTAGGTTCAGTGTGCACAGGTTTCCGCCAATGATCGTTCCTTCGGCACTGCCCTCGTTTATCACGGCATAGCCCGGGTTGTTGATCTCTTTTCGTTTCTTCTGGTCGAGGAACCACTCGTCGTCGCTCCACTCATCGGACGGCCGCACGCTGAACGGTTTCGAATCGAAAAAACACTTCTTGAAATATTCGAACGTGTAGCCGAAGCCGCGCTCCATTCCGAACGATGAGAAGTGCGGACCGTAATAGTTGACCAGTCCGGTCTTCGCATAGATTGCGTTGTTCAGGATGCTTATGTCCGAGAACCCGCAGAACACCTTGGGGTTCTTCGCTATCTTCTTGAAGTCGATATAACGCAGTAGTTGGTTCGAGTTCCAGCCGCCGAGCGTCGTCAGGATGCCTTTCACGTTTCTGTCAGTGAACGCCTCGTGCAGGTCTTCCACGCGCGACTCTACGGACGACGAATTGAAAGCATCCAGCTCTTCGGCGTTCTTTGCAAATGAGACCCATAAACCTAGTTCGTCGAACCTTTTCAACGCGATATTTCTCGTTTCCTGCGTTATGTTGGCAAGGCTCCTCGCCGGAGCTATCACGCGTATCTCGTCGCCCTTCTTCAGTTTCGGCGGCATCTGCATGCGAAGAAGTTCTGCGCCAGAGCTTAAAAGATTGAGCGTTTACTTGAAAACGTTCAGGTTCCGCCCGAACATCCTGGTTATGTAGCAGTCCTCGCCGTACGCGGAATACCGACCGAAGTCCCTGAGCCTGTACTCGTTCTTCCCGTCTATTATGAGCAGGTCCTTTATCTTGAAGAACATCTGCCACCATACTCCGGCCGTGTCGAAGAACGACGGGACGGCCATCTCGTACTTGTGGCGGGCCCTCATTTCCAGCTTCATGCGCATGAAGTTCCCGTCCTTGTCGCCGGACTCCGCGACGACGTATTTCGTGTCCTTGCTGTATTTCTGGTAGGGCCCGCCGGACCTGGAGTAGTAGTCGTATTTCATCGAATCCATGAGGTTGCGTTCCCTTTTTTCTTTCCAGAACTGCACGCCGCCCGCCCTGCTGGTGATGATGTCGGAGAACCTGTAGATTATGTAGAAGTAGAGCGCCGGCCCGTTCTCGAACGTCACCTGCAGGTACTTCCACGGGGCATATGAGTAGAACCCGAAATACCTCTCGTTCCAGAGCATGCCGTCCAGCTTCCTCTTCTCGATCTCCCCCTTGAAGGGCACCAGGAGGTCGAACGCCTTTCCTATCACGGGCGGCTTGTACATGGTGAACGCGGCCGAGCTGTCTCCCCTTTCGGAGAACCTCACCTTGTAATTGTAGAAGTTCTTCTGACGGTTCCTGTTGCCCTCGAACTCGCCCCTGAACGGGCTGCTCGTCGACCTTATCCTGAGGAGCTCCCTGCCGTTGTCGTTTCCGGTTATCACGTGCTTCGGATACGCGTTCCTGCAGGCCATCTCCACGCCCGAATCGGTCCCAAACACCACCTCGTCCGTGCCTTCGCGGTAATGCGCGTTGTCTATCACAAGGTCCCTGAACTTCCCGTTGTTGTAGTCCCATACGAAGAGCGATATGTCGTCGCTCCTGCTGTCCTTCGAGCCGCGGACCCTGACGCCGTTGACGACATGGTCCATGCCGATCTTTGTCGCTATCATGCACATGTTGGGCGCGTTGCCGAAGCTGTGCGTCATCCAGAACCAGTAGCTGCCCCTCATGCTCCCGAAGGGTGCCTTGGCGTAGAACGCGTCGTTCAGCGTCGCCCACCTCTTGCCAAGCAGGTTGAACATGGAGATAATTTTCATTCCCGCCTTATAAATAAAATGCGCGCCGCTCAAGAAATCGGCGTTATATTTTGTCGTATATCGGGTTCATCAAGCAGGCGGAGCACTTGTCTTCGCCCTTCTTGAGCTCATATCCTGGCGGGTATTGCGGAGGGCAGCTCCAGTAATTGATTCCGCACGGGCCTGTCCTGGGTTCCGGTTCTGCTGGCTTCGGGTTCCGCAGTTCCTTAATATCAAGAAGTATCTTGTCAAGCCTGCTGAAGTATGCCTTAAGGTCCTCCCCCATGCAAGAGTATAGGACATAAAAGGATAAATGCCTTCAATATTCAATAGCGTCATGCCAAAGAAGTCTGAGGAGGTACCTCTTCATGAAAGAGGGTGGTTCGTCGAGGCTGTGAGCATGCTGCCTGTCTATGGGACTGCAATCACGACTTTTGTCAGCGCAGGCTTGGCATTGCTTTTGTGGAATGATCATTCTGCGGTTGATTATGATGCTCTTGTGGGATTAGGAATATCAATGGCTTCAGGCATCGGCATAACGCAGGGCGGTTACAAGAAGCTGTGCGACAAGTACGGCTACCAGTTGATGGTGTAATTCTTCACGCAGGCGCCTGCGAGGCCAGAAGATAGTCGGACGTGAACTTCATCCTTATTGCTCCCTTGTTCTTTTCGGTTATTTCCACGCCTTTCGCTTCGAGTCCCTTGAGGAAGCTGTCTATCTCCTTTGAAAGGCTCTTTGCCTTTATCTTCCTGTAGAGCTTCATGAGCTCGGGATCGGGCTTCATCTCCACCGCCTTGTGCAGGTTCCCGAACGCCTCCTTGACGTTCTCCTTTCCGCATTTGATGACATAGTAGTCCGCTATGCTCTTGCCGATTTCATATTGCGTGACATCCGGATGCCTGAAGTCGAACAGTGACTCCGGCTTAGAATAATTACTGTCGTCGCCCGTCCTTGACATATGAATAATGGGTTCTGCCAGGATATATTTCTTTCATATGATCGGGCAGCTGCTGATGCAATCCTTCGTGTCGCAGTGCTTCTTGCGCCTCTTCTGCTCGGCCGCGCATACGGGGTCCCAGAAGTAGTACCTTCCATCGCCGTCAGCAACAGCTGCTATTTCATGGTCAGCAGCGTAGTCCGCGAACATCTTGGAATACAATGAACGCCTGCCCTTCCAGACGCGCCTCTTCAGGTCGAGTATGTCAAGCGCTGCGGAGAACGTGGCTTCCAGGCCGGGATTTTCCTTGAGATATCTGGCTACTGCCCCGTTTATTTCCTCCGGTTTTGCCTGCCTTATCGGCATTCTGAGATGTTGACAACAAAGCTTTAAATCACCGTTTGCTGAGTACAGCAAATATCGTTCTTTTCCTCGGATTGTCGGGGTTGTCTATCGTTATGTCAACGCCGAACTTGCGCATGAAGGCTGACTCGAACGACTTCAGCTCCTGCTCGCTTTTCGGGTAGAACTGAACGCCCGCTTTTCCGCCGGGCTTCAGCACGTAATAGAGGCTCGCTGCGGCCTTCTTGAAGTCTCGTACCCACTGCATGGCTGATATTGATATGATATAATCGAACTCGTTTTCCTTGAAGTGGTGCTCGAGTTCGGCCGCATCGCCTTCTATAACGTCCAGCCCGCGCTCGCGCGCCTTCGCGACCATCGCCTTTGCGCGGTCGACGCAACGCACGTCGAATCCGACGCTTCTCAGGAAATCGGCCGAGAACCCCGTCCCGCATCCGACGTCAAGGACCCTGGCAGGAAGCTTTGCCCCCATCAGTTCGATCAGCCGCGCAGCTATCTCCTCCTGCGCCCGCTTCATGCCGGACGACTTGGAGTAGCGTTCGGCCTCCTCCTCGTTATAGAACTCCTCCGGATTAGTGAACCGCTCCTCGGGCCGCTCGGAGCCTACTACCCACTTCTTCATGAATAAAGATAGACAAAAGCAGGCTTAAAAAAGAGCGCATCACTGCGCTTTCTTCGACAATGTTATCTCGATGCTCGATATATTGAGTTTTTCGCCCTGCTCGCCGACGACCTGTTCCGTGCCTATGGCCACGTTGCTCACCTGCGTGTCTGCCATGAACTTGTTCTTGGTTATCTGAGCGATGTCGACGGCATGGCTAATCGCTCGTCCGCGGGCCTTGAGAACGACCTCGCTCTGCCCGTCGTTGAACTGCGTGACGCACGCGAGTACGTAAGACATTACTGGCTTCTTGCCTACGAAAACTACGTTAGTGTCCTCTGCCAAATCACTCACCTCGCTGTATGGTCAGTATCCGGGGCACTGGCACTTCTTCTTGCAGGCTGCGATGTCGTCCTTTGCGATGCCAAGGATGTTCTCACAGTATGCCTGAAGGTTGTCGCTCATGTCCTTCTTGCCGTCATTGTTGACGTCGACGTTCATGATTATGCTGCTGGGCAAGAACGTATCGCAACCCTTGTTAAGAAGCTCCTGGCATGCCGCCTGCTGGGTCGATATCGACACCGTAGGAACGATGGATGACTGCGCTGCCAGATAGAGCGCCACCAGCCCTAGCATGACCAAAACTGCTATTGCTATGATTACTAGCACGTTTATCGGTAGTTCCACTCCTTTCATCTGAAAATTACCTCTGGACTATATTGGGATTGCCCATTTAAAAGCTTTATCAGCAGGTTTTCTTGCACGTCCCGTCCGAGCAGCACGTATCTGAACAGCACGTTCCCGAGCAGCATGATCCTATCAGGCACGTCTTGACCCTGTATGCGCCGCCTTCCGGGCAGCACTGGTTCGGGCAGTCTGCTGCTCCTGCGCTGCATCCGCAGACCTCGTCGCACGAAGACCTCTTGAGCACGTTCTTGCAGAAGTTGTCAAACGTGTAGGTCTTTCCGTCAAGGGTGACGTCTATCGAGGACGCGCTCTTGCATCCCTGGCCGATGTACTTGACGCAGGCGCTGTTCTTAACCGTTTCGGATGAAACGCTTATCGAGCTCGGGCTCCATACTCCGAGCACCAGCGCTATTATTGCCACCAGTATTATCACTCCGAGAACCATTATGATCAGGGTGTTTACCGAAAGCTCCACTCCTTTCATCATATCACCTTCAAATCCTTGGTTTTACCGCAATATAAACATTACTGAATGGCGCCCTTCAGCATGCTGAGCTGCGTCTCCGTTGCGAACGTCAGTTCCAGCGGGCTGAGGCTGTTGAAGCCGACCGTTTTCGTATCGTCGGTCATCTTTACCTGCGTTCCTACGCTCACGTCCATGCCCGTGTCCGTCTCCGTTCCGATCGACCCGTTGAACGTGACCTCGAACTTGAGCGGCGCATACTTCGCGTTCAGGTCCGCCTGCATTGCCGCGGCTTTCTGATTGAACGCTTCGTCGCTGCCGTACTCCGTGCCCTCGAGCGAGCTGTAACCGTTCTTGACGTAGTCGGTATCGATTATACTAAGTGCCGTGTCGACGACATTGAACAGCGCGGGGTCCGCCTCCGCATGGAAGTTTCCGGCATCGCTTATCTCGACCTTCGGGTTGCCGCTGTTGGCCATGGTGAACGGCTTGCTGCCCTTGATGTAGTATTTGCCGTCGACCGCTTCCGTGGTGACGTCGCTCGTGCCCCATGACACGCTCTTGTTGCAGATGCGGTCGGTCGTCAGGTCCCTGTCCAGCCTGGTCTCGACCTCCCTTGCGAACTGGTCGAGCAGCGCCTGCTTGGTCGGGGTTCCCTTGGACCATTTGTCGTATCCGAACTTCCTGCTCGCGAGCTCGCTCTCTGCCCGCTGGCCTTCGAAATAGGCGGCCGATTCCACCGTCCGCTTGGTCAGTTCGGCGCAATGGACCGTGGAATAGACCTCTGTGGCGCTCCTGGATATTGATATCTGCTCGTCTATGACAATGGTCTTGTCGAGCACGAACATTGCCGCGACTATCAGTATCACGACCAGCGCCATTATTGAGACTACCGCAGCACCCTTCATTCAACCACCGTAAAGCACTATCTTGCCGTTGACTTCGCCGGACTGGACGAAGAACTCCGACTTCTTTATACCGGGGTTGCCGGATGAGGACAGGACGGCACGCTCGTCTCTGGCCTCGAGCTTCAGCACGTACGTCTTGTCGGTTATCTTCTTCATTATCTCGTCCGAAGCCACCTTCAAATCGTACGTTTTCCCGCCGACCTCGACATCGGTCGACCTCGCCCACACCCCGTGCTCGAGCAGCTCGCTCATCTTGTGGCCGTCGTACGTGGAGTCGATATACGCGAGCATCATGTTGTCGTACACCTGGTCCGAATAGATGACCCTGCCTATCACGTTGACCTGTATGTCGGACACGACCAGGAAGACGACCACTCCGGATATGAAAAGCATGAACACTATGAGGAACATGGATGACACTAGCGTTATCATGTCCGATAACAGGAAGACCGCGCCCTTCTTATTGTACTGTGACAACCAATTCACCCGGAACCGTCCTGTCCGCATATTTTATCGCTACTGCCGCCCTTTTCACATAGCCGCCGGAAAACTCATTGCCGAAGTCCCACGTCTTCTCGCCGATGACGGTTATGTGGTATTTGAAGGGCGTCATCAGGCAGAAGTCCTGCATCGCATCCAGCTTGCTCGCCACGAACAGCCCCTCCCTGCCCTCGCCGTCCACCTGTTCGACCGCGCACGGGGCCAGCGTGGCCGCCTGCAGAAGGTCGATGGAAAGCCGCTCGCGCTCGTTCACCACCGCCTCGCCCTGGAACGCCGCCGTCTGCAGTATCATGCCGACTATGCCGAGCGTCAGCGCGCCGATGGTCACTATCTTCATGATGAACTCAGCGGTCTCCATTATCTCACACCTGCCGAGACTTCGTTGCCCTGCTTCTTGATTATTATGCTGTCATCGCTGTTCGGGTCGAACGCTATGCTTGCCGGCTTGATCGTGGTCCCGGTGCATGCTATGAGCGCCGATGCCGGCGCCTTTCTGAGGCGTATCGAGCCGCCCCTTTCGACCTCCTTCCACGTCGAGTACTTCTCTCCGGTTGGCTCTATCGAGAAGTGCGTGCTGTTCATCTTCAGCGTGAACTGGATCGGCGTTATCTTGAGGGTCGTCGTCATGTCTCCCGATTCCACGCAGCTCATTATGACGTAGCTCGACACCGAGTCCTGTATGGTCTTCGGCGCAGAAAGCACGTAGTCGGCGACTATGGAGGCGCCGACAGTCGTCGACCAGTATATCAGCGTGAACACGAGTATCACCATGCCTACCATGGTCACTATGTCGTAGACCATGGTGCCTTTCATTTTCCTATCACCGGCAGCGTGATGCTGCTCTCCTTTGTCGTGAATATGCCTATCTTGTCCCTCGGAGATATCGTGAAGTCGCTGTTCGTGTTCCCGTCATAGTACTTTTCCCAGCTCTTGTCGGCATCGATCCACAGCGCGATGGAATCGCAGTTCGGTATGATGTTGCAGAACTGGGAGGCCTTGGTCGAGTAGTCGTCCGGCACGTAGAAGTAATTGTACCTGTACGGATCGAGCGGATAGGCCGTGCCGCGCTCCATGAACGGGGCGGTCTCCACGTACGGGTCCAGCGAGACGAACGTGTAGTCGAACCCGCAGCCGCTGGTGTCGTCCAGCCTCAGGTACCTGAACGAAGCGCTGTCCGCCCACTTCACGGTGTAATCGTTCAGGTAGTCGTACGCCTTCAGGTCCCTCTCGTCCATCGGCTCGCTCCATGCGGTCTTGTCCGTTGACGTCTCTATCTTCACGTGCGGGGCGCAGCCGTCCTTCAGGCCGACCACGGAGATGCTCGCCGAGGAAACGGTTTTCGACTCGCCGAAATCATAGGTGTGCGTGAGTATCGGGCTCGAGCTGTCCCAGCACCTGTCCAGCTCCGCGCCCCTGACCTCGAGGGACTGCAGGCACGTCTGCGACATCTCGCCCGCGGCGGACACGCTGCACACGCCGGGTATCGAATCGTTGCTGATGCCGATGTAATTGGCCAGCATTGAAAGAGGTATTCCATCGGGGAATGTTGTTTTGACCTGCACGGGACTCATCAGTTTTCCGCTTTCGTCCCTCAGGCCCATGTCCGTCTCCACGAGGTCGACGAGCTCCGTGGGCCTGTCGCATACCACCTTGCCTATGTCCTTCTCCTTCCCGTAATTATAATCGAGGCAGCATTCGGCAAAGACGTCCACGGCCGTCAGCGAGGTCGGCTTGCCTCTCATGTCGTCTGCCGTCAGCTCCGCGAACGGCATTCCCGGCCACAGCGCCATGGCTTCGCCGCACGAGCCCAGGCCGCGGCAATAGTCCACGTCCACGCACGGTATGGGCACGCCCATCGAGACCATCTTGAGCGCCATCCTCTGCACGGCGTTCTGCCTTTCAGGCGGTATGCCTATGAGCTTTCCTCCGCGGCTCTTCAGCGCCTGTGCTATTATCTGCGCCTTGTTTCCCTGTGTCAGCTCGCCGTTCATCGCCTTTTTGACTATGCCGTTTATTTCCTCTTCAGTGAGCTTTCCTCCCTTGTCGAAGTTCGTGATTGCTTCGCGTATGCCCTTCTCCTGTATTTCTTTTCTTCCGTCCTTTGTGACAGCCTTGGCAGCAGCATCTTTAGCGGCCTCGGCGGCTATGCCTTTAATTTCCGCATTGAACACGTCCGCCATCGCAGTGTGCCCTATCCTTTGCGACATCGCCCGGTATGTCGAGTCTTCTATTATTATGTCCTTGCCTAGCGTCCTCCTGAGCGAAGCTTCCGCGGCACTGACTGCGGCTTTCTCTCCTGCTTCTTCGGTCGTCTGCCTCGCAGCGGCTTCAGCGGACTCTTTTGCAGCTGCCTTGGCAGCCTTCCCTATTGCTTCATCAAAAGCAGGAGTAAGCAGCTTTGCAGAGCCCTTCAGTGCTGTGCGTATCTCATATTCGGTCGCCTGCTCGAGCGATTCCCTCGTGATTATCACTGCACTCTCCCTCAGCGCCTCCTTTGCGCTCAGCTCTATCGCCGCCTTCGAGCCGCATGTAAGGACGGTCGCAACGAAGTCGGCCACATAGCACGTGACCTCGCCCGTATAGGCGGCGGTCAGGGCGCCGAGCGCCTTCTCGTCCGTGTAGCAGTAGTTCGATTCGTCGGTGTTGTACTTGTCGACACGGCCGTAGACGGTGCTCCCGTCCTTCGTGAAAGTCACGGTCGCATAACATGGGGCGATCAGATAGAAGGTCGGGTCCTCTTCGGCTATGCCGTAGCCGCTCCTCCTTATCCTGACGTTCGTCACGTCGGGGGCGTTCAGGCGCACGATCTCCTCCCTGCCGCGTATGTTCAGGCAGAAGGCGTTCTCGCTCGTGCACGGGTATTCGAGGTATTTTGTCTTGAAGAACTCCTTCAATTGCGTGAACGTCGGCCTCACGTCCCACGGCCTCTGCCCGGTGTACGACCGCTCGAAAGCGTACGATTCCGAGAACTTCATGTCGTATCCTTCCTTGTCCCCGAAAAACAGTCCGGCCACCGGCTTTTTCGGGAACTGCTTGTAGTAGACCATGTACTCGGGGACCATGAGCCCGAGGTACGCCTGCATGTAGCCGAAGCCGAATATGCTGAAATCGTCCTCCTGGCAGAGCCTTACCGTCGCCTTGTTGCACGGGCTGCCGGAGGCGTCGACGCCGCCCTGGTCGGCGCACTCTATCGCGCGCTTTATCTCCTCGGCGGTTTCCGTCGCATAAGGGTCGCAGTTCGTCCTTGGAAATATGTAATATATGAGAACGAGAACGATGATGGTGACTATCACGCCGACGGTCAGCCAGATCACATGCTCGGTAACCCCTCGCATGATTAATTTATAGCCAGAATTGGTTAAAAAGCCTTCCTATCTGCAGCAGGCCGTTTGCGGGCCGCCCGACATCCCGGCCTTTGCCACGAGCTGCAGCAGCGACATCTGGCCCGAGGCGTCGATCGACTGGTGCACGGTGCACGTTATGTCGCTGTACGTCGCGAAGTTCCCGTCAGCGTCCTTTGCGCACTGGCCCATCGTGACCAGCTTGGTGCAGCACGCGTTCAGGGCCGCCTGCACGCTCTGCTCCCCGCCCACGCCTATGAGCGGCATCACCACGAAATAGCCTATCGCAAGAAGTATGAGCGCGATGACGAGGACGACTATGAGCGAAACCGACATCTCCATGCTCTATATTCGCCTCCCCCATATAAAACTATTGCCATCCTATCAGGTTCTTGAGCTGCTCGCCCAATGGCGTGACGGCGCCCTGGGCCAGGCCCGTGACCACCAGCGCCACCACTACTATCAGCAGCAGCACCACCACCACGACCGCCATGTATATCGACTTGTCCATGCCTTTCACTTCATTCCCAGTATCTTGTTTAAGTAATTGACGATCACCGAAACTGCCGGCACTTCTATCTTCTGCCCGTACATTATCAGGCCGGCGACTATCAGTATTATTATCACGGCGATGACGACGGTCAACAGGCCCTGCCAGGGCATGCCCTTCTCCTGCTCCTCCTGCTCAACTTCCTCCATATCACTCATATTACTTCACTGTTTCTGCATACTTTCTTCCAGCTCACGATGGCCCTGCCGGAGTCCCCACCAGCCCGAGCACGGCCAAAGCAGTTATGACTCCCAATATGACCATTATGAGCATCGCGACCGCGTATTTTGTCATTCCCTTCATTCAACCGCCCGCTGAAAGTATGTTCTGGAGCCATTCCGGCTTTGTCACCTCGAGGCCCGGTATCAGTCCGTACGTGATCGCTATGTAGATGAACACTACTGCGATCCCTATTGCAATGAACGCCAACATCGCCATCTTCAATGATGTATCCATGTCATCAACCTGTTCCTGCTCCCTGTGATGGGCCTTCTCCTTGGCCGGACGATCCCTGCCCGGTGCCTCCCTGCCCCTGCGTTCCCTGGTCCGTGTTCGAACCGAGCACGTCCATCATCCCTGCCTGCTCCTTGTCGATTATGATGAGCGAGTAATCCACGTAGACGATGTCCGATTTTTGGTTGCCGTATGACGCATCGAGGAGGCAGTCCCTGCTGTTCCTTTCGCCGGTATCGCTGCAGCTCTTCACGCAGTACACGCAGATGGCCGCCAAATATTTGCAGATCGGCGTATGCCATCCCCCTTCGGCCGTCTGCTTCCACTTGTTGAGAACGACGACGTACTCGTCTTTGGTGTTCAGCTTGTCCGTATTGATGTCTAGGTTGGTGTAGATGTGTACCGTATGGAAGTTCGGCTGTATTTTCTGCAGGTTGGTGGAGCAGTCCCTTTCCTCGTCCCATCCGATAACGCCCGTGGTGCCCATTCCCGCGTACCTTATCCTGTAGTCCTGTACCTGGGTCTTGAGGCAGTCCTCCGCCAGGCACGGCTCCTTTCTCCATCTCCATCCATCGCCTATGCTGTTCGTGAAATCATTGACAAAATCAGCAAGATTCATCTCATTATTGAACTTGAGGGTATAGGCCGCCTTTGTCCTGAACGGCGAATAGTAATAGCCCGCGTATATGTCCCTGTCGCCGTCCTTGAAGAGCGTTGCGAGCTGCGACGGGAAGGACGCCACGTCGACATTGTCCGAAAGCTTTTCTGTCGGGATCTTCCCTATGTCGACCGAATAGCCGAGCTTGTCCGAGTTCCAGTAGAGCGCGTACGCGTACGTCTGGTCGAACAGGCCGCCGTTTATGGCATCCTTGAGCGTGCCGGAATACACATACTTCTCGGTCTCGTTCGGCGGGAAGCTGTCAGCTTTGAGGTTGTCGGAACCCACTTCATATATGTTCTTGCCGTCCCCGCTTGCAGCCTCCATGCTGTATATCCTGTTCCCGCCCGGGCAGATGACATTGCAATCATCGGCACCCTTGTCGATGCCGTCGTAAGCGGTGCATTTGTCATTTCCGAACGTCAGCGGGACCTGCGGGCTGCCGAAAGCCAGGGGCTTGTCGCCCGTGCACAGCTTGTTTATTCCGACCATCAGGGCATTGAACTGCTTGCTGATGCACTCCTCGTCGATGAAACCTGATTTGCAGCCGAACAGGCTCGCGTCCAGGGGAGCAACGCCCGGATCGATGCACGAGGTCTTTAGGAGCTCCTTCTGGTCTTCCGTAAGGGTGCCGTACGAATCCAACACAGCAGCTGAGGCGGAATCGTCATATGTCCATTTGATCGTGAACGGCTCGACATCTATTATTTCCGTGTTCTTGGCAAAATCGCCGAGCTTCTTGCCCCCGTGGCTCTTGGCGTCGCCGTTGGGGATGAAGTCCCCCTGTATGACCTTCCCTATCTTGCATGCCACTTCCGTCGACGTCATCGGGAGCGATACGCCGCCGACCACCCTGTTGCCCACGACATTCACCTCCTGAAGGTCGCCGAGAACCACTGTCTCGGTCGGCAGGGATATTTCCGGCAGCACGAGGTTGTCGAAGTTCAGCCTCTCTGCTATGCTCCCGCCCGATGTCACCAGGGTCACGGCTATCCACAGTATGATTATGAGGCCGACGACGACCACAAGCGTAGAAACTGCGCCCTTCATAACATCACATTGTCATTTTCCATATTTATATCTCGACTATCCTCGGGCCGCCGAAAAAGTACATGAAGTCGTAGAACATCCTCCTCAGGAACTGGTAACCGAAGCCCTCCGGGCCCTGCGACACGAAGTATCCTATGAGGATGGCCGCCATTATGAGGAAGACCAGCATCGTCACGATCAGCCACGTCGATTCTTCCGATATCGTCACTACCATGCAATCACCTGAGTATGGTGGTGAACGAGCTGAAGATGTACGAGGCGAACAGCGTTGCCAGCTCCTGTACCGACTGGAACAGCCTGCTCGGCCCGCCCGTGCCCATCAGCAGCACTATCACCATCATGAATATTATGAGTATTATCACCATGCTCATTATGAGCTCGACCGAGACTTCGGGTAACTTCGGCATGCGCTCACACCAGCTTTGCCGTCAGCTTCTGCACCATCCAGCTCACGGCGTTCAGTACGTTCATGTCAGGCAGTTTTATCTGCCCGGTGGCGTTCAGGACGGCTATTATCGCAACCAGGAAGACCACCCCTATTATCAGGTAAGTCATAAGGTTCATAGAAGGTTTCCACATGCCCTTTGCCATGCCTATTATTGGCGTGTGGTAAATAAATCTATCTCTCGATGCTTTCCCTGTACACGTGCACCGTGACGTAGAGCCTGTCGAGGTTGTGGGTGATGCCCGCATCTGCGCTGACCTTGGTAACGAACCGCGGTTCGCCGAGAAGGACCGTCGTGCAGGAGAGCTCGTTGCCGACGGCATCGATGCTGCCCTTCTTGGACCCGCCGTCGTAGCTCACGACGGTCTCCACGGGTCTCCCGGCAGAGGAGATGACGCAGACGTCGACGGTGTCGGACACGACCCCTCCCATCAGGTCCTTGAAGTTTATACTCTGGCCCTGTTCGCACATCTTCCAGAAGTCCTTGCCGCATTCCCTGCATTTGACGTCCCCGATCGTGGCCTTCGCGGCGTCCTTGCATCCGATGACGTAGTCCTCGGTCGTACTGAGCCCCCCGACGGTCCCTATGTCGATAGGAAGCGTCTGGTTGTAGATGAAGTGCGCGATGACAAAGAAGGCCGCTATGGTGACTATTGCGAATATCACCCAGAACGTTATGCCCGTTGATTCCTCGGTCGATCCCTTCATCATACCACCGCCGGAGTGAGCAGGGAAGTTATCGAGTTTCCGAACATCGAATACGTCACCAGCCAGCTCGCTATGTATATCAGCGTGCCGATCAGCAGGGAGGTCGCTAGCGTGCGCCTCAGCCCTATGTCGTCCTCGCCGTACTCTATCCTGTTCACGAACACCGATAGGATGATTATCGTTTCTATCATGTAGATGCCGACTATCATCTGGAACGCGGCAGGTCCTATCGGGAGCTTTCCTCCGAGAAGGCCCGGGCCCAGCATGAAGCCGTACTGCAGCGAGCTCATCTCCCCTCCGCCCTGGCCGACAAGGGTCGTGATCTGGCTGCCCAGCGAGGCCAGTATCTGTATGATTATCACCGCCATGGTTATGGTCACGCCGGCGACGAGCGGCGTCAGGAACATCGCAAGGAACTTCATGCTGGTCACGGTTTCGCCGAGTATCTCGGACACATCCTCCTTCACGTCGTGTATGCCCTTCAGGTAGCGTGACACCGTCATCATGGCCGCCGACGCAGTGGCGAGCCCCTTCTTGCTGGCCTCGACGAGCGTGGTCATTATCGAGCGTACGAGGACGGACGGGTACAGCCAGACCGCGCCGACCCGGTTGTCGAAGAACGCCTGCTCGAACGTGAGCCCGAACTTTCTCATGTTCATGCTCGCCGTGGCGAACAGCTTCGCTATCTTCGTGTCGCGCAGGTTGGCCGTGGCCTTGTCGAGCGAGAGCTCGATCGGGACCCCGGACGACAGCTGGTTGCCCAGCTGGAACAGCGCCACGGAGAACTCGTTCTCTATCTTCTCTATGTCCCCGCGTATCTTCATCTTCTGCGAGCTGTCGAGGAAGCAGTAAACGGCTATTCCGAGGCCCAGCGACAGCGTGAACAGGACCGACATGGACACGGCGTCGAACCCGCCTGCTCCGCAGCTTGCGCTCTCGAACAGGCACGGCCATATGGAATACAGCGAGAACAGCATCAGCGGCAGCGAGACGAGGAGCGCCAGGGGCAGGATGGGCATCGTGGTCTCCCCGACCTTGAACCTGCCCATCTGCGGGATGCCCTTCACGAGCGTTATGTCGGGCTGCGAGAACGTCGGCGGCCTCGTCCTCAGTATGTAGTCGATGAAGAACCACAGGAACAGGGGCAGGAAGACGTCGTATCCCAGGAACAGGAATATCGGCTTCACCGTGTCCGACATGAATATGAGTATTATCGGGAAGAGCACGAGCCCCATCACAGGAAGCAGGACGCCCATGGCGTGTATCAGCATGACAGGCATGCGCAGGCCGGACACGTAGTGCTTGGTCCTTTCCTTGGTGCCGTTGAGGACGAGGTCGATGGTCTCGTCGAAAAGCTTTTCGCGCCGCTCGGGCGACACTGCCGTCGACCTCAGGAGGTTCAACGCCTCGGAGAACTCGGGGTTCATGTCCCTCCACCGGTCGGCATAAGTCCCGATGGCGTCGTCCGCTGTCAGGTATTTTCCGAGCTCCAGGTCCCACAGCAGCTTCTTCAGGTCCCATGATATCGGGCCCCTGAGGTTCTCTGAAGCGAACTTGAGGGCGCCGGCCAGGTTCGGGCTCGAGCGCATGTAGATTATCATGTAAAGGACCGCGAGTATGCTGTTGGCGCTCATCCTGCTCGTGATCGTGCGCGACCGGTAGGACGGATAATTGTAGATGTAATATGATATTCCTGCTCCGAACATCACCATGACCATGGCAAACGTTCCCGCTCCGAGCATCGCGATGGCGAAGCCGGCGAGCATCGTGATTATCAGCGATATGAGCGTCAGCGACATGACGCCGGAATAGCTCACGTTGAGGTAGGCGGTGACTATGTCCTCCTCCATCTTCTTGGCCTTTTCGCCGGGCCTTATCGAGATCATCTTCTGGGTGAACGCGCATGCCTTCTCGTACGGGCTGTCAGGGACCGGCCGTATGTCCTTCAGGAACTGGGTGTACTCCTTGGAATGCACGGTCGTTACGGACCTGCCCGGAAGCTTGAAGCCCCCCCTCTCGTTTATTATCTTGACGAGCTCCCGCTTCCGCTCGATCTCTGCCGCCTTGGCGGCGCTCACAAGCTTTTTCTTCTTTCCGAAAAGTGCCATGTCATCAGGCCCTCGCAACTCCCTTGAACCATTCCAGCCATTCGCTGTAGACGCGCTTCGGATCGACCTCGCCGGTCTCCAGCCTCACCTTCTCAGACAATGCGTGGAACATGATATTCGAAGCCACCGTCGTCTCGGCTTCCATCAGGTGCCTCTTGCCGGTCGCCTTTGCCACGTCGGTTATCGTCTGAAGTATGTTGCCGCGGAGGATTATGTTGTCCCATGCGGCGTCCCACCTTCCGTCCCAGCCAGGCACCCGCCTGATTATCTCGTTGAGGACGACGCTCTCGCCGTTCTTGAAGATGTCCGTGGGCTTCAGCGAGTCGGACTTGGTCGAATATTCCATCAGGTTGACGAACCCGTGCTCCTCCATCGGGTCGCGCTGCCAGTGCTTCCTGACCTCCGTGACCTCCGTGATCCGCCTCACGCTGCGCAGCCCGTCAGGCGTCTTCAGCTTGTTGCAGATTATGACTATGTCGGTCGCCTTGAAGGACGTCGGAGGGACGCCCAGATCGTTCACGACGCGGTCGAACACGCCGTAGGCGGACTCGCCGTGTATCGTCCCTGCCACGACGTTCGCCAGCGCGCCGATCCTCATTGCCTCATAGAGCGCCTTCGCCTCGACGCTTCGCACCTCGCCTATGAACAGGCACGAGTCGCCGAGACGCAGCGCCGTCCTTATGACCTCCTCGGCAGGCAGCTCCATCTCCGCCTTGGTTATGACCGCCCGCGACTTGAGGCGTTCGATGTTGTATCCGAGCGTCCGCAGCGCTTCCACGGGCAGTTCGAACGTGTCTTCGGACGTTATTATCCTGTAATAAGGGATGACCTGCAGCATCGTACTGCCGAGCACGGACGTCTTGCCGGAGCCCCGCGTGCCCGCTATCAGGAGGGTCCGCCCATAGGACGTCAAAAACCACGCCAGCCCTGCGAACATCTTGTTGAACATGCCCGCGTCTAGGTAGAGCGGATAGGTCCAGGGCTTGAACCTGTGCCTGCGCAGCGCGAAGGCCAGGCCTTCGGGCGACAGCCGTGGCGCGATCGCCGCCACCCTTGCCACCCCGCCCGGGACGCTTATCTCGGTATCGAGCACGGGATTCGCCTCGTCGAGCGGCCGGCCGCTCAGCAGTTTGAACCGCGTGGCCCACCGGTCGCCGTCCTCCCTTGTCGGTATCAGGTTGGTCTCGCACTCCTCGTAGTCCTTGTGCTTTATGTAGAGCGGTATGGAGCCCATGGGGCTGTTGATGCTTATGTCCTCGACGTTCGGGTCGGCGAGCAGCAGTTCGAGTATGCCGAGCCCTGCCGTGTACCGTGTGAGTATCTCCGCCATCCTCTCGGCTTGGCCGGGCTGCAGCTCGACCTTCCTGAGCTCCGCAAGGTCGCGGATGAGCTCGATGCTTATGCTGTAGAATATGTCGCGCATGCGCGACTGGTCCCTGACCTCGAGCTCCTGCGGCCGCCTCTGTTCGAGGCTCCTCCGTGCGTCGTCGAGTATCGTGTACTCGTTCTCGCTCAGGTTGAATTCCGGCGGGTTCATGTGGTATATCGGCCGTACCTTGCCCTCTGCCTTGAATATCTCAACGTCGAATCCGGACACGCTGTACTTCGTGACCAGCTCGCCCTTCGGGAGCTTCGTTAAGAATTTCGTGAACATGAAGTTCGGCCGCACCAGCGGGTGGAAGAACTTGCGGTATATCTTGCGGTCGCCTATGTGGTGCCCGACGAGAAGCGGGGCCGCCCCCCTTATCAGTTCCGTGCTCTCCAGCAGCTTCCTTATGGGATAGAGCACGTTGTTCAGGTAGGCGCCGATGCATTCCTTGCTGTCGCCTTCGGACTTTTCCGCCATTATCTCCAGATGGCGTATCTCGCGGACGATGTTGACGTACGCTCCGATGGGGTCGCCCCTCATCTGGAACGAAACGGTGTTGTAGAGCCAGCCGAGCCACTGCGGAAAGAGCTTCTGGCACTTGGCGCCGCCTATGGACTGCGGGCTTATGAGCTTCTTGTCGCGCGTCACCACGTTGATGACGTCGGCTATCTGCTTGATGAGGCGCACCTGGCCGCTGTCGTACTCGTTGTCGCGCGTCTCCGAAAGGATGATGGACTGGACGCCCGATTCCTTCATGAGGGCGTCGATTATCCTGGCCATGAGGACGTCGAAATCCTCAAGGGAGGACCCGAAGATCCCGCCCATGCAATCCATCCTCAGCACGCCGTCCTTTATCTCGATTTCGTAGACCAACGAATCACCATAATTATATATACCCAATTCCTAATAACTATATATCCTGTTAATAAATAAGTGGTGCACATGCCAGAAGATTTCAAGGCGATTCTAAACGAGGCGTTCCGGCAGCTTAACGAGGACACGCGCAGGCTGCGGGCCATCGAGGAGCGCTACGACATGATAGAGAACCGCCTCGAAACGATACAGGACACCTTCCTTCAGAACAGCCAGACCATAAGGGTCATGTTCGACAAGATTTCTACCCAGATAAACTCGATGGAGGAGCGCCTGGTCAAGATGGAGAACGACCTTCTCAAGGTCAGCAAGACCCTCGAGAAGACGCCGCGGGCGTCCGAGCTCGAGGAGCTGCGTTCACTGGTCTCCTTGTACAGCCCGTTCAAGAAAGGTGGGGAGAAATGATAAAGCCCAAGGAGTTCATACCGACGGACCTTGTGAAGAAGCTCGCCTCGGAGGGCAAGACCGAGCGCGAGATCTACAACCAGCTGCGCGCCCAGGGCTTCATGCCCACGCAGATCGAGCGCGCCATGAAGGAGGCCATAAAGGGGGCGGTCATGGGGCCGAAGCCGATAACGCTGCCCGTGCCTAAAGGCCCGGCCGCGCGTCCCGAGGTCAGCGGAAGGCCGATGCCCATGAAGAGCCGCGAGGCCGCTGTCGGCAGGCCGCCCGAGAAGATACTCGTGCCGGAGTCGTTGAAGCCCATAGAGCTGCCGGAAGCGCCGGAGGTCGAGGACGACATGTTCAAGCCCGCGCCCGCTGCCGCCAAGCCGAAGGGCGAGATAACGCTCGAGGAGCTCGTCGAGAAGGTCGTCTTTGAGAACGTCAAGAAGATAGACGACCGCATGAAGATCACGGAGGCGCGCATGGTCCGCATGGAGCACCTCATCCAGGGCATCAAGAACATGATCGATGAGACCGGCGGGATCGAGCGCTCTGACAAGAAGAACCTTGCAGAACGGCTAGACTCGTTCGGCGACACCCTGACGACGATACAGGGCCACGTCAATTCCCTTGAAAAGGCGTTCGAAGGGCTCTCTGCGTTCATGAAGAAAAAATAAAAAGAAGGAGAAACCGCTTATTTCTCCTCTTTCTCTTTTGAAGTCTCTTTGACCATCCAGGCTATCATTCCTATTATCACGACCAAGAACAGGAACGATATCTGCGTGTACGGGGTCAGATCGGGCATCTGCCATCCGAGCAGCGCGAGGCCGCCTGCTCCAACGAAGAGCAGTATTGCCATTATCCCGAGGATAGCTGCAAAGATCATCCCGTACTTCTCGTGGACCTTCAGGTATTCCCTTTTCTTGAATGTCTGTCCTTCCTTTGTCGTGACTTCTATGTCCCTGTGTGCCTTCACTCCCGCTACTTCAAAGAACACGAATAGCACCAGCAATCCCACTATGATGAGCACCAGCCCGCTCGACATCTGGGCCAGCACGCTTATCATGGAATCCGGTACAGCGAACAGCACGAAAAATGCTGCCACTATGGCTATTATAGTCCTTGAAGCTGCGCTCTTTGGCATCTGCGCCTGATGCAATAGTCCGTTGATCAACGCAAAGCTCAGCAGCCAGAGCAGTATCTCCGGCAGACCGAGCGTCTGCAAACTTGCTATTGTTGTCAATGCCATTTTTCATATCACCTTATTTTTTCATCTCTTTTGCTAGCAAAGCGATTGCTACGATTATGACGCCGAAGAACAGCACGGGAGCTATTATGTCTTCGGACAGCGGAGGCATGCTCACCCCTTTTCCGGCCTCGGTCGGCCAGCCGATCGCCTGAAGTCCTCCGGCCCCTATGAAGACCATCACGAATATGACGAGTATTATCGCCCCGAAGAACTTCGGGTGCGCGCCCAGGAAGGACGACCCTTCCTTTCCCTTTATGCCCGCTATTTCCAGGAAAATGATCGCCAGGAATATGCCGAACGCGACCAGGACGGAGGACGTTATCAGGTTCTGAAGGAACATGGTCGCCTGCGCCGCCGCGGCCGCCAGCATCACGAGGAACGCGGCCGACAGGGATATGATCGCGCGGACGAACTCGGATTTCGGCAGCCTCGCGTGCGAGAGCATGCCCCAGACTATCGAGAGCGCAAGCACCCAGAGCAGTACGAGTGTGAAGCCCATGTCCCTAAGGCTCATGACGAACTCCGCAATGCCTGCTGCCATACATATCAACCTATTTTTAATGGATATAAGCGCTATCCCTTCTTCTCTTCCTTCGGCGGCGCCTCACCCGGGCCTATCTTCATCGCGCCGTAAAACAGCGCCAAAATGAACAGGAACCCGAACAAAAATATGATGTTTTCCCCTCCGCCTATGAGCGGTATCTCAAACCCTCTGAGCTCGGGAATCTGCAGTATCGACCAGCCGCAGGTCAGGAGCAGCAGGAAGGCTATTGCGGCAGGCCCCGGCCCGCCCTTGCTCCCCTCGCCCTTTTTGCCGCCCATTCCGAGCATCTTTGCCACGAACCCTACGAAAAAGACCAGTATGAAGAACCATATCAGGCTCGGCATGTACTGCCACAGCGTGGCGTTCAGGGGCGTATAGAACGCCGAGAACAGCGACAACGAAAGGGATATGGCCAATGCGACGGGCCTGCTCCTGAACGGGTTCGAGAAGCTGAGCGCCCCGAATATTATCGCAAATATGAACAGGAACGGTATCCAGAACGAGTAATCTAATGTTAGTGCCATGGACATCACAGGTGCTTGAGCTTCTCCTCCATCTTCCTTTTCTCGAGCTCTGCCTCGGCGACGAGCTGCTTGACCCTGTCCGAGTCGCTGCCCTCGTTCTTCCTTATGAAATCGCCCAATACCTGTATCTGGCTCTTGAGGGCCTTCTCCTCCTTGCCCTTGCCTACGGTCGCCTTGCCCACGGCCTTGCCTGTCTCAGATCCTAGCTTTATCAGGCCAGGAAGGTAGTTCATCGGCAGTATCCTGCTCATTATGAAGAAGAATATGGATATGCCTACCGTGATCACGAAATAGTTCACGAACAGCGGTATCAGTATCGTGCCATAGAACCCGGCATATATGATGAACACGTAGCCTATGAGCATGAAAAGTATGTTGAAGCCCCTGTGCCCGCTCTGCACTATCCACATGGCAAATGAGTAGAGGAAGAGCAGCAGGATGGCGTGCGGTATCAGAAGCAGGTATATCAGCTTGTCCTGGACGAGCGGGTACTGCGACTGGAGGACCGGGCTTATCTTGAGTATCTGGTCGAAGATTATTGACATCAAATCCAGGGTAGGCGTCACCATTTACTCACCACTAAGCTTTTGGTAAAGGTAGTATTTAAAAAGTAGAGGTGGCTCAGAGGCGGGCGCATTCCTTCCGCAGGAAGGGTGCCGGAACCCTGTCGTTCCCCCGCCTCTTTATAGTAGAACAGGATAAAACATCACCGTTTTGGCTGGGCCTGCTGCGCCTTCCTTTCCTGGGCCTGCCTGGCGCGCTCCTTGATGAACGCCTCCACCTTCTCGACCTTTTCTTCCCTGGCCTTGAGGTCCTTGTCGTAGACCTTGAGGTGGGCCTCGTAATCCTTGAGCTTGACCTCGTCCGCCTTCACCTTCTCCTCCTTTGCGTTCAGGTCGCTCTCATGATCGTTCAGTCCCTTGGCCTTGGTCTGGATCTCCGCTTCCTTGTTTTTGAGTTCGGCCTCCTCCTCTTCGAGCGCCTCGTTGCGTTCGGACACCTTCTTCATCTGGTCTTCGACCTGGATGGACCTCGACGCGATTTGATGCACCTTCAAGTCCAGTTCGGCTTTCAGCTGGCCGAGCTCCCCCTCCAGGACCCTCAACCTTGATGCCTCGTTCTTGCTCTCGTTGAATTTCTTGGCCGCAGCATCTTCGACCTTTTTTATCTTGTCCTCCTTTTTCTTCAGTTCTTCCTCCTGGTACTTCAGAGCGTTCTGCTGTTCATCCAGCGAGAACCTGAGGTTGTATGCCTCGTCGTGCTCCTCCTTCAGGACGTCTTCCTTGTCCTTGACCTCCCTTGCCATGCTGCTGATTTTCCTTTCGCGCTCGTCGAATTCGTCCTTCTTCTTGGCCATTTCGGCCTGCTGGGCGGTAAGGGCGTTCCTCTCGGTTTCCAGCGATGCCTGCCTCTTGGTGAGCTCTATCTCAAGGTCGTGCAGGCGAACCTTCTCCTGCTCGAACTCGCGCTGGAAGTCCTTCAGGTTGGTCCCGTCGGCCTCGAGCTTCTTCAGCTCCTCGGTCTTCAGGTCGTTGAACTGCTTCTTTTCCTTTTCAAGCGTCTCGCTGTCGGTCTCGAACCTCTCTATCTGGCCCCTGAGTTCGGATTCCTCGGCGGTTATCTTCGCCTCCTTCTCCTTCAGCGTCGCTTCCAGCTCGCCGTACTTCTCCTCGTAAGTGTGCTTCGCCTCCTTCAGCTTGAGGTTCGTGTACAGTTCGTAGACCCTCCTTGCAGAACCGCCCTCTAAAAAGTAGATGTAAATGTCCCTCTGGAGCTCGTTTTCGATCGCCTCGATGTCCTTTCCGTCGAGCTCTTTGATGACCGTCTGCCCCTTCGAAGCGTGCCAGAGCGCCTTCGACAGGCTCTCGCAGTACATGTCCTTCTCGAACGCCTCCTTTATGTCCTCCTCGGAATCGGCCTTCCTCATGCTGATCGGTCCGCAGGTCTGGCCGTCTAACGCCTTTGCGCCCTGAATCTTGATGTCGCCCGCGTCCGGCACCTCCACGCCGTGATCGTACATCTTCTCGAACCATACCTCGTCAAGGACGCGGAACATCTTCATCTCATATTGCCTGAAGTCGCCTATCATGTCCTGATGGTCTTTCATCATCTGAGCTGCGCCGGTCCTTTCGGTTTCTGCGCTCATGCGTTCCATCTTTGCAGCCTCGTGCTCCTTCACGACTTCATCCTTTTCCTTATTGAGTTGAACCTCCCTGTCCTGGAGCGATTTATGATTCAGCTCGTAAACGGTGAGGTCGGCTGCCAGCTGCTTCCTCTGCTCGGCTATGCTCGCCTCCTCCGCCTTCAGTTCGCTCTCCCTGCTCCTGAGATTTTCCTCGAGCCCTCTGGCCTCGTTCATGTCGTGATTGATGACTATCTCTTTTTCCCTCTTGTATGTCTCGAACTTCCTTTCCTTCTCGTCATACGTAGACTTCTGTACAGTGACCTCTTCAGCGGTCTTTTTGAAGTTCTCATAATTATTAAGCAGCTCGTTCTCCCTGTCTTCGATCGATTGGGACCTGGAATCGAGCTCGTCCTTCTGGGCCTTGAGCTGCTGTTCGACCCTGGCAAGCTCCACTTCCTGGGCGTTCACGAGCTCCAGCTTCTTCCTTGCAGCGATCTCCTTTTTTGAGGCTTCGGTCTTCATCGCCATGGCGGCGCTTCTGTCCGCATGGGCCTCTTCCACCACCCTCCTAATCTCTTCATCGGGGGATTCAGGAGACATTATCTTGCTTTCCATGTCCTGGACGGCCTTGCTGCTTATGATGCCTGCATCATAAAGGATGTCCACAACTTCTATGGCATTAGGATGGCTCCTGAGGGCGAAAGCAATGTCTTCTGGAGAATAATCCCTCAAGGTTTCGACGAATTCCCTCGTCATATATTCGTCCGGATCGACTATGTCGGTTGTCTTGTTTACAACGGAAACGGTGGGATCCTGCGCCGTGCTTGTCGGATAGACGGGCTGGCTGAGCTGGCTGCTCGGCGTCTGTGCCCCGCTGCCTGCTCTGGCTATCTTTGCGTAGGCGTTCGTCTTCTCCAATATCTCGTTGATGTTGACCTTGTCGCCCTTTTTTCTTCCTGCCATAATGATCACTTTTTAACGTTCTGCTTCGGCGGAGGCGCTACCGGCGCGCGCTTCGTCGCCTCCCTGTAAGCGGTCTCGACCACGTCCTTCACGTTGTTTGAATAAAAGAGATTTATACAGGCCTCGTCATCGTCCCTTCCTTCAGTTGGAATTATATGCACATCATCATGGCTCATTCCATCGAGGGGGTCCAGTATCTTCCTTACTTCCGCCTTTCTGGAGTCGTCCGTCTTCTTGAAATAGAGCGGTATCCAGTTGACATCCTTGACGTACGGGCCTGCCAGGGGCTCGGCGTTCTTCTTCTCATCCTCATCCGCCAGGATCACTGCCTTTGAAACATTATCTATATAATAACCTGAGATGTCTTCCACCGTCTTTCCGAGGAGCATGAGCACCAGATCGCGGTCAGATTCAATAAAATTGACGTTCCTTGCGACTTCCCGTTCTATGCTCTCGACAACGGTCCTGTCATAGCATGAGGTGTCCACTTCAACGGCGCGCCCTACGGGTATGCCCTTGACGGGGATTGCCTTCTTCACCTTCACGGGCGCCGTGGGCGCGGTCGGAGGTGCCGAAGGCTTCTGCGGAGGCGCCGCCGGCTTTGCAGCGGGCACGGGCGGTGCCGGAACAACATACGGGGACTCCTCCTCGGGCTGCTCGGCTGTCTGCGGTTCGGGCTCGTCGCCCTCCTTCGTTTCCGGGACCACTATGGGCTTCACGCCCTTCCTGCGGGCCTCGGTGACCTTGTCGTCCTTCTCCATCTCGGTTATCATGCCGTAAATGATGTCCCTTCCCTTGAGCTTTGCACCGGGATTCTTAGAAAGCTCCTTTGCAACGTACAGAACCATGTATTTCTCTTCCTCGGACATCGATCTGTGCTCCCATTCCTCCCAGTTCCTCTTTTCCTCCGCAATGAGGCTCCGGATCTCCGTCTCCCTCTGGCCCTCGTCCTTTATGTCCTTTGTCTTTTCCACTATGTCCTCTATCAGGTACTTGAAATCCTCATTTGAAATGGGTAGGTCCCCCTGCTTCTTTTTATCTGCCATGGCTAATTACCGCCGTAGTTGTGCGCTCTCTGGTAATCTCTGACAGCCCTTACCATGTTGTTCACGGACTCCATCAGATGGGGCGACCCGGACCTGTCCTCTTCGTCCTCGTCCTCCGTGTCCTCATGTTGCTCGGGCTCCTGCTCGCTGGCCTTGAGAGCACCGGCATCAAACAGGCTGTTCAATGCGTCGTATTTCCTGTCAACCTCGGCAAGCAGCTCTCCAAAGCTCTTTTCAAAGTAATCCTTCAGTTCCTCGTTCATTCCGCCGTCAGCGAGGTTTGCGGCCTGCGCCCTGAGGTATTCAATGTTCGCCCTCTTGGTGGCCATATCAAGCTGGTACTGCTCGCGCTGTATTGCCTCGAATGCGCGCTCCTTCTCCCTTTCCTTGGCCGACTTCCTCTTTTCGGCCGCTTCCTCCATGTTTATGTGGGCAAGCTTTATCCCGAACCCCTTCTTCTTTCCGTCCTTCCACATCAGGTCGTAGCCGCCATCGTAGTTGCCGCCCTTGTACCCGGCAATAAAGCCGTCCAGGGGAGCAAGAATGGGAAAAATGTACAGGGTGCCCTTGAACCAGTCGAGCCACTTCGGTTCGAAGACCGTCTTCTGCGCAGCAGGAGTTACATAAACCTTCAGAATATTGTCTATAGAGCCCGGCACGTCCTCGCCGCCGACCCCTTCTTCGGCAAGGTAAGGCGCTGCTATAAGATTATTAAATTCCTTAATGGATGCGGTGAACGGCCTGATGTCCAGGGGCGTCTTCGCCTCGCCATATCCCATAGCCTCAACAGTGGCCTGCGAGGTCTCCTTTATCAGTTCCTTCATCGCATCCTTGCCATCTGGTATTTCATCCATATTTTACCACCCCATAGTTACTAGTTTTTAAAAGCATTTAAGGCTTTGCGTTGTTCCTCCGTGATAGGTATGCTTTCTATGCAGAACCTGCTGCCGTTCAGCACGTACTGCGAACCGAACTCGTTGACCGCGGAGCAGTCGTTGGCCGCCTTGAGCGTACCATCTACGACCTCCAGGGTTATAACCTGATCGCCCGTCCAGTCGTCGGAAAAGCCGGGTTCCTTGTTCCCGAGCTCCGCAACGACGTAGCGGCCGTCCTCAGGAACGTGGTTCCTGGCGCTCTTGGCCAGCTTGATCAGCTCCTTCGGCTCTATGTTCACCATTTCTCCGTACACCCTGCCTGCGCCCGGATATACCTTGTACCCTACCTTGCCTGCCTTATTCGTTGTTGTCATGCTTTTCACCCTCATAGGTAATGCTAGAATCTTTAAATTTAGCGCTCCTGCAGTGGCGTTCGAAAACGCCATTGAGCTGCTCGTACACTTCGCCTTTCCTTGTGTTGTTGATGTCTAATGTCATATTGAGCCACCTTTACCACTTGCCAGTGGTATTCCTATGCTATATAGTTACTACTAACTAGTATATAAAGGTATCTTTCAGCTAGAAATGGCCTTCTTGGATCTCATGCGGTCGCTCAGGGAGAGCTTGGATATTATGGCTTCTATCTCCTTGTCTGTCTGGAGCTCGGATTCGCTGATCTGGCCGTTGTGGCTGCGCTCGACTGCCCCAGTCTCGGGCCCGGTGGTCATGCCCATGCCCTGCATCACGCTCTCCGCGGTCAGCAGGCAGTTCGGGTCCTCGGCCAGCTTGCCGAACGCGAAGTCGAACATGGCCCTTTCCTCCTTGGAAAAATCGTATCCGACCTCCTTCCATGCGTCAATCTCCCTCTTCAGCACGCGCTCCTTGGCCAGCGTCCTCTCGTAGACCGTGGAAACGCCGGAAATGTCCATGAAGAAGGTCGCTATTATCTTGTCATAGACTGCGCGCTTCAGCTCGTTGGAGAATCTGCGGTATTTTCCCATGTTCACCGCTTTTATATTGTGGGCTGGAAAGGATTAATAGAACCTATGTTTTTGAGAATATACTACTGCGAAATTACGATGACGCCGTTATATTTTCACTGCTCCTCGACGTATATCGCGCCAAGCTCCTGCCCCGTTTCGAACAGCGCCCACGCCCAAATCATGCTTTCGAACGCCAGCACGAGGTCGCCCTTCTCGAGGAAGTGCCGCGAGTCGCTGACATAGGAGTTTATGTTGTCTATGACCCCGTCGCCCTTGTCGTTGCTGGCCCTCAGCCTCTCAAGGAACGGCGTTATCTTGTCTATCCACTTGGTCACGTCCCCCTCACTAACTGTATCCTTCATCATATCAGCTTCAGAAAGTCCTTTTCGCGGAAGTGGAGCTTGCCCGGGACCACGACTATTCCCGGCGTCTCCTTGAAATCATAGAGCTTTTTAGCCTCACCGTACTTTATGGACGGCGCGGTCCCGAACCTGGCGGCCACGATTACCAGGTCCTTCTCCTTCAGCGCCTTCCCCTTGACGAGGATCTTGAGCGCGTCGCCCGGGGACATGTAGATGCCCATGGAAGCGTCCAGATCAAGGAGCAGCAGCGTATGGAGCCCCGCCTTCCTGTTCATCTTCAATGCGTCCGTCACGGACCCGAGCTTGGCGCTGAACGGCACGGTGGCCGTCCGTCCGAACTTGTACAGCTGGAGGCCCGTCTCGGCGACGGCGGAGAAGATGGAAGCATTGTGGACGATTTCTACGGGAATGCCCTTTTGGCGGGCCTCGATGACAAGGTCTATGTGCGTCGTCGCAGCCAACGGGTCGCCGGGAACGAACACCGCCACGTCGTGCATCCTTGCCTCGTCTATGAGGCGCTGGACGTCCTCCTCGAGGTCGCTCCGCTTCAGTTCCGTCACGTGCCTGCCCAGTATGGCGCTTATCTCGTCCGCACGGACCGTTTTGGACGTGTACAGTTCGGCGTAGCACTTGCAGTTCCTGGCAACTTCAAGCCCCCGCAACGTCAGGTCCTTCACGTTTCCGAGCCCGAGGCCTATCAGATAAAGCATGCTATAAATAATGTCGACTGCAATTTAAATCCTATGCGCATACCCTTCGATGTCATCGGCTCCCGCGAGAAGGCGGTGGCCATCATAGAGGTTCCGGAAGGCGAAGAACGGACCGCTGCGGACGAGATACTGGGCCGTTACAAGCACATAAAGTCCGTTTTAGCCAAGCAGGGCGGCCGCCAGGGGACGTTCCGCACGTGCAAGTACAAGCTTGTCGCAGGGTCGAAGAACACGGAGGTCGTCCACCGTGAATCAGGCTACCTGATAAGGCTGGATCCGCAGGTCGTCTACTTCTCTCCGCGGGAGTCCGAGGAACGGAAACGGATCGCGGAGATGGTAAGGCCCGGCGAGAACGTGCTCGTCATGTTCTCGGGCGTGGGCCCGTTTGCCATCGCGATTGCGAAGAAGCAGCCGAAATGCAGCGTCGTCTGCATGGAGCTGAATCCCAAGGCCGTGGAGTACGCTGACAAGAACGTGAAGCTCAACAAGCTCACGAACGTGCGCAACTACTGCATGGACGCAGGGAAGGCTGCGGAGATCGGCCGTTTCGACCGCATCCTCATGCCGCTGCCGGAAACGGCGTTCGAGTTCCTTGATGCCGCAAGAGCGGCAGCGAAGCCCGGAGCGGTGATACACCTGTACGGCATATCAGGCCAGGAGGAGAAGTTCACGGACCTGCAGGCCAAGGCCAAAGGATTCCGAGTAGTGGGCTCGCAGCGCGTCCTTCCGTTCGCGCCGCGCAAGTACAAGGTCAGGCTCGACCTCGCCGTACCCTCAGATCAAATACGTAGTGGTTGATTCCGGGAGAATAATCCTTGACCTTCTTGACGTTTTTCACCGTTATTTTCGCCTTGTACTTCCTGCCAAGGGCCACAATCTTGCGCTCAGCAGCCCCCAGTTGCTTCTCGTGCAGGACGTCGTGGTAATGGATAGTGAAGTCGCGCTTACCCATCATTATAGCGAACGGCAGAAAGCGCTCGGTGCCTTTCAGGTAGCCCATGACGACCCTGTCAGCCACGCCTTTGAGGCCGAACGCGAACTTCCTGCAGTCGCCCCTGAGTATTTCGACCTTCCCTTGGACGCCGTTCAGCCAGGTGTTCTTTTCGAGGAAGGCCGCGGCTTTCGGGTTTATGTCGATTGCGTAGATCTTGGCAGGCTTCGCGTTGACGGCCATGGGAATGGTCCAATAGCCAATCCCTGCGAACATGTCCACGACCGTTTCGCCGCGCTTGACCAGCTTGGCGAGGCGCACCTTCTCGGCCTTGTTGCCCTTCGAAAACATCACGTCCCTGACATCCATGAAATACATGCACCCGTGCTCACGGTGAACCGTTTCCGTCGTCCCGCCGTAGACGTCGAGCTTTGGCTTGCGCTTGACGCCCGTTATCCCGTCATCCACGCATATGGTACTAATATAGGGGAACATCTTGAGTATCGCCTCGGCGATGGCCTTCCTGCGGTCGCGGAGTTCGGGCCTGACCTTCAGGATGAGGACCTTCCCGAGCGCCTGGTAGCTCCTGGGAAGGAGCGCCCGCTCGCCCTCCGAAAGTCGTCCGTCGAGCCGTTCGGAAAGCTGGGAATAAAAGGACATAAGGAGAATTCGTGCCCGAACCGATATAAAGCTCACGCTGGGTCCGATAAAAAAGGAAAAGGGTTGTCTTTTCCCTGTCTACGTGGCGCTTATTTCAAAAGGTTCATTGCCACGAAGATCGTGCCTACCAAGGCACTGATCAACCCTAGTGCTCCAAAAATGGTTGTTCCGATGCTCAGGTCGTATCCGATTGTGACTGCGCTGAACACGTAAGCAAGGAGTATCATGACTCCAGCTGCTCCGATCCAGGCAAATCCTTTCTCTGCTTTTCCTCTGAGCTTCGCAAATTCTGCCAACGCTGGTGCAAGCAAGAGTGCTATTCCCAGCATGTAATCTATTGCCATAAAAACCATTTTAGGAAGACGGGCTTATAACGGTTGCCTCGACAATCGCCGTTTCCGTTAGGTATATATACCTAGAAAAAATAGGCACGTGTCGAACTTTCATATCTTGCACTTGCCGCCCGGGCATGCGCTGTCGAACGTGGACCCGACTTTCATGCCGCCGTCGACCTGGACGCCTGATATCTCGTTCGATTCGTCGTCGTAAGCGTGCGATACGGCGATCGAGACCTGCGCCGGAGCGCCTTCGAGTCCCGCAGGCCTTCCTTCCGGCTCGTCCTTCCGAACTTGTAGTACTTGTCCCTCCCTGCTCATGTCACGATAAACGGTGAGTCCCTTGCATCCGAGCTTGTAGGCAAGCATGTAGGCCTTTGCGATCTCGGAAGGCATCGCTTCGGACGGGAAGTTGATGGTCTTCGACACGGCGTTGTCGACGTACCGCTGGAAAGTGGCCTGCATCTTGACGTGCCAGTCGGGCGTTATCTCGTGCGCCGTGACGAACACGCGCTTGATGTAGTCAGGGACGTCGCCGATGTCCTTCAGCTGCGTGCCGCGGGCCATCCTGAGCATGAGCTCGTCAGAATAGAACCCCTCCTTCATCGCTATCTTCTTGAAAAGGTCGTTGACCTCCACGAGTTCCGTGTTGTCCATGACGTTCCTCACGTAACTGAGCGCAAATAGCGGCTCGATACCCGAAGAGCAGTTAGCTATGATGCTAAGAGTTCCAGTGGGCGCGATCGTCGTCACTGTCGCGTTCCTCATGGCCGCGTACCTGCCCTCAAGCCGGCTTCCGATGAAGTTCGGGAAGGACCCGCGCTGCTCTGCGAGCTCTTCGGACTTGGCCCGCCCGTGGTCGCTTATGAACTTCATCACGTCCTCCGCAACTTTTAGTGCCTCGTCCGAATCATACGGTATTCCGAGAAGTATCAGCATGTCTGCAAAGCCCATCACGCCGAGCCCTATCTTGCGGTTCTTCTTCGTCATCTCGTCTATCTCAGGCAGCGGATAGCGGTTGACATCAATCACGTTGTCAAGAAAGTGTACGGCGATATCGACGGTCCTCCCGAGCTTGTCCCAATCGACCTCCCCGTACTCGACCATCTTCGAAAGATTGATTGAGCCGAGGTTGCACGACTCGTAGGGCAGCAGCGGCTGTTCACCGCAATCTAGCGACAAAAAGCCATTTGAAATGAAGCTCAGTGTTTTGGGTTCTGTCAAATCATACACCAACGCCTTTCCATTTGGTTCCACTGACAAAAGCACATCTTCGAAAATAGTCTTGCGGAATGCCTTTGACTTTAATTTCACGACCTTGGAACCATGCTTATCCTGCACGAAGCCGACTTCTGCCAAGAACCTAGGCAGACATCTTCTGCTTATGTTAAGCTCGTAGAGTTGGCCATCGGAAACATATTCATTCAATATTCCTGCCTTTGTTTTATAGGAAAATGCCACCTTCGGGGCCCTGCTCCTATCATAAAGTATTGATTTTATTCCGAGATTCAGCAGCAACATCTGGACATCCTTGATTAGCTTCTTGGACCTTGATGTCAGCCGTATGTAATAGCTACTGTTATTTTCAGATAATCCAACAGTGCCATCGGCGCTGAATAGCCCCTGTAAAAATCCGATGACCGTCTCCCTTGGTGCTGTAAAAATTGTTGCTGGAACCGCCTTATTCCCACTGTCGACCGACTGTACGCCGAGCTTCTTAAAGAAATCAACAAAAAATTTGGAATGATATGAAAGGTGAAAAACACCATTCTCCCTCAACACCTCCTTGATTTCATGAGCATACCAACCATTGATTATTGGCTTCAGATAATCCATCACATCTCTGTCGCTTTCCGCAAAGGTGAATCCAACTCTGCAATTTTCATCACCGCTCCTCAACCAACCATCACCAATCAGCCAGCCAAGCACCTGGCCGAGTTCTTTGCTCCACTTATTTGGCAGATTAAGCTTGGTTATCTTCCCGTTCTCGCCAATAAATTCGTTCTTGACATCGAATGGCAAATCATAAATGTCGCTGAATTTTCCTTCGCCTGATTGTATTAATATATTGTGCTCGAGTGGGCGCAGTTTATCTGCCCTTACCCAGCCTTCATTTGTCAGAATATTGTGGTCTGCGGTACATACCAACTCATAGCCTGAATTTGTCTCTATCCTATAAGTCTCTTTTTCGCCTGTGCAGAACGCCCTTGTGATTTTATTGAGGCATACGCCTTCCTGCCCAGAACATAACATGAGTGCTGATTGACCACTACCTGCCACCTGGATTGGCACTCTATTGTCAGTGGCAATTCTGATTCCACCTTCTGAATATTTATCGACCAAATCGCTCATCTGCATCAGGCCATGCTCAGTAGAAATGAGTGCGCATCCTGCAACGCAAGGATTGGTGCTCTCGATCTCGCCCACCTGCGGCGTCGGGTTCGCCTCGTTGATGCGGTCTATGAATATTATTCCCGGCTCGCCGTTGCGCCAGGCCATGTTTATTATGAGGTCGAAGACCGTCCGTGCGCTCAGCCTCTTGACAACTTCTTTGGTCCTCGGGTTGACGAGCTCGTATTCCGTCCCGTGCTCGACGGCGCTCATGAACTTGTCCGTGAGCGCGACCGAGATGTTGAAGTTATTGAGGACGGTCGTCTTCTCCTTTGCGATTATGAAATCAAGTATATCAGGATGGTCCACGCGGAGTATTCCCATGTTCGCGCCCCTCCGTTTTCCGCCCTGCTTGATGACGTCCGTCGCTGCATCGAAGACCGTCATGAATGAGATGGGCCCGGACGCCACGCCTGCAGTCGACTTGACGAAGTCGCCCTTGGGCCTGAGCCGTGAGAACGAGAAACCGGTCCCGCCGCCGCTCTGATGTATGAGGGCGGCGTGCTTGACGGCATCGAATATGCTCGTCATCGAGTCCCGTATCGGGAGCACGAAGCACGCGGACAGCTGCCCGAGCTCGGTCCCAGCGTTCATAAGAGTCGGCGAGTTCGGAAGGAACTCGAGCCTGCTCATTGAGCTGTAGAACTGCTTCTCCGTCTTTTCTACGTCAGCCTCCTTGTCGTAAAGAAGGTCCGCCGACGCGACCGCTCGTGCGACCCTCTGGAACATCTGACGGGGCGTCTCAACTACGCGACCGCGGTCGTCCTTCCTCAGGTAGCGCCTCTCCAAAACTTTGATAGAATTAAGCGAGAGCTTCAGGTCGTCGCTCACGCCGTAAAAAACTGACTTCGTGTCACGAAGAAGTTTTCGTGACTGCCTGTAAAGTATGTAGGACTTGGCGGTGCGCGCGTGCCCGCCCTCTATCAGCACCTTTTCCACGAGGTCCTGCACCTCTTCCACGTCGGGCGTTCCGCCGTGCGGATACTTCTTGTCGAGCTCGTCGACCACCTTGTGGGAAAGCCCTTCTGCGAGCTCCTTGTCATGCCCGCCCACAGAAACGGCCGCCTTGAATATCGCGTTTGCTATCTTTTCCCTGTCAAAAGGAACGATGCTGCCGTCGCGCTTCTTAATCTGAGTGATGATCGCCATCAACTGCCAACCCCGTGCCAATAAAAAGGCAATAACAATTCCGCCAGGCGACATATAAGCATTTCCGTTCTTGGTAATATGCTATATTTTGTCTACCACAACGCCGAATGCGACTACGACTTCGTCGCCCTTCCTGACTTTCGTGCCTTTCCTGATCTCGCACCTCTTCTTTTCGCTGCCGATCTGCACGATTGCCATCTTCTTGCTTATAGAAATTATCTTTCCTCTGTCCAGGACCATGCAAAGAGATGTCGTCCGTGGTATAAATATTTTAAGAAATGGTAGCGGGGGCAAGATTTGAACTTGCGGCCTTCGGGTATCTTAAGATTGCCCTTATGAGCCATCCGTGGCAATTCGAATTGCCTCGACGGGCACTCCAGGCTGCCCTACCCCGCTGTAATGAAAGAAATGGATTCAATGCTTAAAAAGCTTTTACGATTCGAATCTTGGGGCCGTTAGATGCAGGATCCTTCCTTTGCCGTAGGCGAACTGGCACTCCATCCTGACCGGATACCTGTCGGAGTACATGACCGTCAGCTCGGCTCCTGCAGGGGCGGAATAGACTCCGTGCCTGATGTTCTCGAGGTTGAACGTCGACTTGGGCGGAGCCTTGGCATCCTTCGGAACTTCGTAAAGGCCGAGCATGTCCTTTGTGAAGACCGCCTCTATATTGTCCTCGCCGGCACCAACACCGGCTGCCTCTATGAAGAGGTAATCGGGATTAGCCGTCAGCGAGATGCAATCGGACACGTCCGTTGCCGCATTGACGACGCGCAGGAGCTCATCCCGCTTGATCTTGAACCTGCAATCATACCTGAAGTCCGGAACCTTCGGATCATCCATGCCCATTGTGTCGATGAGGCTCATCCTTCTCGTCAGGTTGTCGAACGATATGGCCAGCCTGTTCCTGTCCTCGTCGTGCTCGAAGTACATCCTGCTGCCCTTCCTTACCACCTCCAGGATGTCCTTGAACTTGTCGATGTCCACGCCCATATCGTACATGGTGGAGAACTGGCCGGAAGGGACGTCGTACATGTCGAACGCCTCCTTGTCCAGCTCGACGACCACCATGGACACATGGGCCTGCTCTATGCCGCCTATGTGGAGCCCCTTCTCGCTGAACCTCCACATGGCCTCCTCCACGAACCCGGAGAACACCTCGTTCACGGCCCTCATGGTCTCGGCGTTCGTCGCGAACTTCATGCCCAATATACGGAGAAAAAGGATTTAAGCCTTCGGAATCCTCGACGGTATCCCGTCCGTTATGTCTATCCATTCCCAGTCGCGGTAGTTTATCTTCACTGCGAGGATAGGCTTTGCCTTGCACCTGCCCGAGACCTCTCGGAGCAGCTCGAGCTGAGCCGTGTGCTCCTTCGGATAGTAGACGGTCTTCCGGCTCTTGACCTCTATGAAGTGCGGCTTGCCCCTGTCATTGATCGCTATCAGGTCGCAGATGGCGTCCGCGCCCACTCCGCTCCCTGCGATGCGGTGGACTACCCACCCTTCCGTAGCAAGCTTTTCCAGGAGCTCCCTTTCCCTTCTTGAACCTTTTGCGTTTGCTGGCATGCTTTTTCATACCCCGGATTCAGTGTGAACGACACATGACTGAGTTCTTTCGCGGTGTCGAACTCGTGCCTGACTATCCTGTAACTCAATGTCGCCTCGTCCATTATGTCCTTGACGACGTTGTAACTGTCATTAAAGTCTTGTGCATCTTGGTATATAATTATTCTTCCGTACCTCTCGCTGTCCCCTTGGAAGAACACCATCTCCGTCCTGTCGTCCCTCCTGAAGTGCACGGAACCGTGCCTGTAGGACGGCATGTGCTTCTTGAAGCACCTGAGCATCTCCTCAAAGACACCCGAATTCAGCTCCCTCTCCACAACAATTATTGCGCGTAAAACCTTAAATGCTTTGAGCGACAAGACTAACCATGTTCTTGCTCGCGGATGTCATCGGCCAGAACGCCGCCGTTCTCAAGGCGCGTGGATTCGTCGAAAGATTCGAGCCTGGCAAGGCGCTCATGCTCTACGGCCCGCCGGGAACGGGCAAGACCATGATCGTGCGCGCCCTGGCGAACGAATACGGCCTGGAGCTCGTCGAACTGAACGCTTCTGACAGGCGCAGCGAAAAAGCGATAGAGGAGTCCGTCGGGCGGGCCATGCACCAACGGAGCCTTTCGGAAAAGGGCAAGCTCATACTCATAGACGAACTCGAGTCGTTCGACCGCGGGACCGTCCCTGCCGTTGTCAGTATCATCAAAGAGAGCACGTTCCCTGTCATAATCACCGCGAGGAACCCGTACGTGCAGAAGCTGCTGCCTCTGCGGAACCTGTGCGAGCTCGCCGAAGTGAAGAAACTGACGAGCGTGGCCGTGGAAAAACATCTGAAGAAGCTCGGCTGCAAGAACGCGGCTGAAGTGGCCAAGGCCGCGAACGGCGACCTGCGCGCGGCGATGATAGACGCGGACGCGTGCGGCAATGCGCGGGAACTTCAGGAGAGCGTCTTTACGACGGTGAGGACGCTGTTCAGAGGAAACTTGGAGACGGCACGGAAAGCCGTGGATGCGTCCGAGGCCACGCCCGAAGAGCTGTTCTGGTGGCTGGAAAACAACATCATGAACGAGTTCAAGAAGGGCACCGAGATCGCTGAGGCGTTCGACCTGCTCAGCAGGATCGACGTCGCGAGGCGCCGCGGAAGGACGGACGGCATGATTGCCGCCTTCTCGACCATACACAGACGACCAGATTTCACGTTCGTCTCATACAAGCCACCAAGGCCGTTCTTCGGCCGAAAATCCGTCGTAGAGGGCATCCACTGCTCTCAGAAAAAAATAAGGGGGGACCCTTCGCTAAGGTCACTTGTTGGGTAGTTCCTCTTCAGTATGCTTGGCTCTCTTAGTCAGCTTCTTTTTCAGCTTCTTCGCATGCCTCGGCTTCTTGGTTTGCTTCGCAAGTTTCGCCTTCCTGTACTTCTTGTACGTGTAGATGATCGCCGAAGCTATCACCAGCAGCGCAATCAATATCATCGTCCAGTCGAAGCTCGTCTGGGGTCTGAAGAACGTGTTGGCTATCAGCCTCGGCAGCTCGCCTGCAGGCGATGCCGACACGCACGCGTGCTCTTCCGTGTAGTTCCACCATATCTTGTGCGTAGTACTGTTGCAATAGAAGAGCGTGACTTCTTGCTTACCTTCCGTGCACGGACCGTAGGCATCCGAAGGCTTCACGGCGCATGCGTCCGCGCAAGGTATGCGTTCCACATAATCGTTGCACTTCCAGTCCGTGGTCTCGTCGCACTTGAAGTTCTGCCTCTGCTGCACGCCGAGATAGCAGTCGTACCACGGCCCGGGCGGCAGGCAGTTGCATGAAACTTCGCATGATTGCACGTCCTCGTACTGCTCGCAGAGCCAGCCGGTCGAAGCGGTGCATTTGTAGGCGTACCTTGTCTGCACACCAACACCGCCTGTCACATTGGCGCATCCTGATGACCACATTGTAGGTTCTGGGCACAGTTCCTTGCATTTTGGCGGTGGGACGTACGTGCTTGTTGACGGGCAGTCTGCCGCGCACGTTGCCGTGGTCTCCCCGGAATCGCAATAATCATCGCCGCAATAAGTGGAGTCGGCCCTGCACGTCCCGTGCACGCAATGATTGCTCGTGCAGTCGCTGTCAGCAGAGCAGGCGCTGCCGTCCGCAGCCTGGACCGTGAACGACATCACGGACGAATTGCCAGAGTTCGTTCCGGCCGAATCGTTGCAGTAGACGTACCACGAGTGCGCCCCTGCTGCAGGGAGCGTCGAGTAAGCTATCACCGAAGCGTTATTGTTGTAAACGGATGAGTTCCTTGCTGCAAACGTGCCGTCTATGTAGAGCTGGCACGTGGTGTTCCTCCTTCCGCCTTGCACGCCCGCCCAGAACACCGGATTGCTCGCGTTGAACCTGAAGTCGGTGAGCGAAGCGACGGTCGCGCCGCTGGCCGGGCTGCTCGGAAGCACGCAGAAGATGTTGCCGTCAACGAAGGCCCCTGAGGTCGTATTGTAGAAGCCGAGCGCGTTCTTGCACAGCCTGTTCCCTGTTATGTTGACGCCCGTATTGTCATTGGTCGCGCTGATGGCGAACCTCTGCGCGTCCTCTATGGTGTTGTTGGTGAAGTTCGCGCCGTAGTAGTCGATGTTCGCTCCTACAAGGGTGTGGTTCAGCGTGTTGTTGTATATGTACATTATTTCCCAGCCGCCGAAATAGATGCCGATGCCGACGTTGCTTATGGCATTGTACCTGATGGAGCCGCCTTCGCCGCCATAGGAAAATATCCCGTAGCAGCTTGCCATGTCCGAGGGCGTGTTGTCGCTGTATATGGTGTTGTAGGAATAGTTGCTGCCGCTGCTGCCATCATCATGTATGCCCTCGCAGTCCGCAGTGGTCTTGCGCATCTCTATTGTGTTGTTCCTTACTTCAGTTCCGTCAGAATCAACAAATATATAGCCATTGAACACGCCACGTATGGTGTTCCTTTCTATGATGTTTCCGTTCCCGTAGTTCTTTATTCCATAATCGAAGGTAGAGTCATATATCTTGTTCATGCGCACTGCGCTATTGATTACACTGCCGCTTATGTATAGGATTGCAGTTCCCCCGGACGAGTCATTGACATTTGTGAAGGTGTTGTTTTCTATCAGGTTGTAAGAACCTGTGCCATCCAAGAAAAGGTAGTAATAACCGTCTGCTTCCGTGGACTTGGAAAACGTGTTGTTGGCAATGGTGTTGTTCTCGAATGTTCCATCAACATCTATTCCAGTATCTGTAACATTGATCATTCTGTTGTCTGCTATTGTCATGTTCACCGTGTTCAGAAGGTATATGCCTACCCTGCTGCCACCACTGCCCGTTGCATTCAAGGTGTTGTTCACGACCCTGTGGAAGTATCCAGTGTTGAAATCTATAAAGGCGACAGAACCGCTGTCATCCGATGTTATAATGGTATTGTTGATGACCTCAGTCCTGTTGCTGATGCTATTGCTGTCCACGTATATCCCGTTACTGTTGCCGCTTATTTCATTGCCCCTTATGTACACGTTCTTGCTCGGAGGCTGGCCCGGAAGAGAGCCTATGTATGCGGCATATGTTCCCGCGTAATATATCTTGCTGGTATCGATTGATATGTTGCTTGAATTGTAGACGTGGATGTTCTCGTAATCGCTTCCGTTTATCAGCATGTCCATCATCGAAACGTTCGTGCTGCTGTCGAAATATACGTTCGAATAGCCGTTATAGATGGTCATTCTCTCAAGCGTGACGTTCCTCGCCTTCTCCAAATTTATGCTGCGTGAAAATTGGCCGGCCCCTAACTTGTTGCTCCATGAATTTATGATGAAGCCTGTCATGTTGACGTTGTTTGCAGATATATTGACCGTCGGCCTTGCTATGTTCGATGCATTTATCCATACCGGCCCGTACGTGCAGCTCGTGTTGGCCACCAGCGTCAAGGACTTGGTTATATTGACGTTCTCGGTGTACCACGGATCGACGCCGGCCCTGGAACATATATATATAACGTCCCCAGGGATTGCAGCATCTATGGCCGGTTGGATGGTCGTGAACGCGCATCCGGCGCTGCAGACATGCAAAGCTGCGTATCCTGTCACTCCGCCGCCAGGCATGAGGTATATGCCTGCGACAAGGACGGCTGAGATCGCCGACAGTACGAGCAACGTCCTGTTGCCGTTGACCAGAAAACCCTTCTTCGCTGCCATAAGGACCTACCTATTTTATATTAAAGAAATCAGATATTTAAAGCTCTTTTACAGCTCCCCTTGCCCCGCAGGCCTCGCAGCGCATTATCGTGATGCGCTTCTCCTTGAGCAGTTTCGTGTCCGGCCTGCTGCATTCCTTGCATAAAACGAACTCACGGACATAATTTTCGAACTTTGACTGTATGACGCGCGAAGGCGGCCTGCCGTTGAGCGTGGCGCGGACGCCGTCCGACGAGCCCGGAACAGCGAGTTCCTTCGTCAGGTACTTGAGCACGTGTCTGGGCTCCCTGCGTATCTTCCCGCACGCGTCGGAGAAGTTCTTTATGATGGTCTGGTTGCCCTGCACGAGCGTCTCGAGCACGGGCATCTCGAACCTCTCGCCTGTTCCGACCTGCTTGGGTATCTTTTCCACGGCCCGTTGCAGCATCTCCTCATAATCCATGCCTAGAATAAGCTTGTGCGGCTTTAAATGCGTTACAGCTTCTTTATCCTTCCCGCCTTTGGCTCGAAGCAGATGCCCGTTTCGAGAAGCTCCTGGACGGCCGTGTCCACGATGTGTTCCGGCAGCTTCGACTCCTTGACGATGTTCTGGTAGTCCGCCCCGTCGCCGATGTCGAGCGTCTCTATCAGGCGCAGCACCTTCTCCCGCTCCTCGTGCGTCTTGGCCACGTTCTTCTCCATGGTCATCTGTATGAGCTCCTGGGCCTCCATTATCGCCTCTATGTCCTCGGAATTTATCTTGGCGGACTTTGCCAGGACCTTGAGCTCCGCAAGGTCCGCGGACTGCTTCTGCAGCTCCTTGAACCTCTCTATCTTGTAATTCTGCTCCGCGAATATCTTCTTCAGTTCCAGGAGTCGTAGTGTTTCGGCGTTCGGCTGGACTATGCGTATGATCTCGGGCATGGCGTATATCTCGTCGTTGTGTTCGCGCACCTTTCCGACTACGTCGACCAGGTCGCCGAGGTTTATGCCGTCGAGTATCTTGAGGTTCACGAACGTCTTGCAGCGGAGCGTCGACGTGCCGTCGTCGACGGTTATCGAGCCGTACGAGCCGTCCTCGCTCACGAACTTGTCCACGACCGTCCCCATCACGCGCACGCGCGACAGCCTCCGTCCGAGGTTGGTGAGCACGTAGTTGCTCTCAAAGCCGCCCTTCTTGACGTACTTGCCGGAAATGAGTTCGGCCGTGCCCGCTATGTGCGCTGTCAGTCGTCTGTGTTCCATCACTATACCCTCCCAATGAAGTTCGCCTTTGGTTCAAATATGAGCCCTTCTTTCTTAAGCCTTTGCAGGAACTCCTCGGTGTCAGCCTCCTTGAGCCCCTCGTTCGACGCTTCGGCGATGACCTCGTCGCGCGCCACGGCGCCCTTGCCGAGCTGCTTCTCGAGGCGGTCGATTATGTCAAGTATGATGTTTATCTTTGCGCGGTGCGAACTCGGGGTCCCTCCCTCTGCCCTGTCGATGTCGATGCGTCCCGTCTCGCGGTCGTAGCCCATCTGCACGAGCGAGACGTTCGTTATGCGTATCGCGCGGTCGGCATCCGATATGCGCACGACCGGCGAGAGCTGTATCTTGGCCGAGGCTTCGGCCAGCCGCAGCAGCGCCTCGTTCTGACGGAGCGTTATCGAGACCGTGTCGGTCCCGCCGCTCATGGCCCTCATTTCCAGGTAGTACGCCTTTATTTTGTCCAGCGCCTCCCTGGTCATGACAGGACTCGAGTTCTTCCTCGCGTACGCTATGTATCTCCTTATCACTTCCGGCTTTATCTCTGGCTCGACCGTCTCGGGATTAAGCCGTGACATGAGCACGTGCGAAGCTATCTTCTCGTCGCGCTCCTTGTCTGGAACATCGCGTAGAGCGAACTTGAGGTCGAACCTGCTCATCAGCGTGTCCGGGATGTCTATCTGCTGCGCGACCGGCTTGTACGGGTCGAACCTCGAGAACTTCGGGTTCGCGCCCGCGAGCACGGACGTCTGCGCAGGCAACGTAGCTACGATGGCTGCCTTTGCTATGGAAACGGTCTGCTGCTCCAGCGCCTCGTGCAGCCTCGACAGGTCTGCTTTGTCTATCTTGTCAAATTCATCGATGCACATGATTCCCTTGTTGGCGAGTATCAGTGCGCCCGCCTCGAGCACCCATTCCCCTGAGAACTTCTCGTCCTTGTACACGGTCGCCGTGAGTCCTGCGCCTGTCACGCCTCCTCCTGAAGCGTACCGCCCGCGCGGTATTATTTTCGAGGCGAGCTTGAGCAACTGGGACTTCGCAGTGCTAGGGTCGCCCATCAACAAAATATGGATGTCGCCCCTAATCTTCGTGTTGTCGGGGAACGTGTGGCGCACGCCGCTGAACAGCTGGAGGATTATCGCCTCCTTCACTTCATCGAGCCCGTATATGGTCGGAGCCAGCGAGTTGCGGAGCCGCTCGTATATTTTCGGGTCGGCGGCGAACTCCTTCAGCTTCGCCTCGTCCTCCTCGGAAATGTCAACCTCCTCCCACTCTATATCCTTGGGCTCGATGTGGTTCGCTTCGACGTAGATGTCGAGCTGGGTCTTCATCCTGCCCTTGAATATCTTGTGTATTTCCTTGACAACGCCGGTAACCAGCAGCCTCGTGCCCGGATCCGTCTTTCTCTGCATGTCAGGGCTCGTCAGGTCGTTCTTGAGATAAATAGTTATTTCTCCGGGCCGCTCCGCGGTCACGACCTCGAACGGCTCCTCGAGCGTCACCCACCGCGAGTCGTACAGCTCCTTCGAGATCAGTTCGAGCTTGCCGCGCAGGCCGCACTCGGGATTCTCGCAGACCGACGGCGGGCTAAGTATCCGTTCGGTCGGGGTCACTACCATCTTGGTCCCGCAGAAGCCGCACTGGTAGGTCGCGCTCGCTATTTCGGGCTTGACCTCGGAAGCGCGGCGGACGACGCCGTCGACGACTATCATCTTGCCGATGTGGTCGGCACGGAGGCTCCGTATCCTGATGTTCTGCGTCTTTGGCAGGTTCCTGAACCTCGCTGAAAGGACTATCACGCCTTCCGGCAGCCCGATGCCTGCGATCGCCGCCTGCACGTCCTTGAGGATGACATCCGGTTGCTCGAGCATGCGGTCTGCCAGCTCGGGATCGAAGCGGTCGAGCGCAGAGAAGTCGACCTCGAAGGATTTCGCGCCCTTCCTTGCGGCCGTGAGCATCTCCTTTTCATAGAACTGCCGGAAAAATTCCTCGAATCGCTCCACATCTGACATAAAAAACTACAACCCCGTGTAACAATAACGTCAGGAAAGAAATAAATAGATGACTCACGATGCATCAGGAGTGAAAAACGGCGTTATAAGATTACTTTTTCTTCAGGTGCCTAAGCCGCTTGTCGAGCTTCGCGACAGCGCGCTCCACGTCCGTGATGCTCCTTCCGCCTGTGCAGATTATCTTTCCTGATCCGAAAAGCAGGAAGGTCACCTTCGGGTCGTCCATGCGGTAGACGAGGCCAGGGAACTGTTCGGGCTCGTATTCCGTGTTCTCGAGCGTGAACGCTATCTCGTCAAGGTTCAGCTCGCGGTCGAGCTTGGCCGACGCCACGATGTTCTCGAGACGAACGGTGTAATTGCTCGGCACGCGTATGCCGATGCCGCGCATCTTCTTGACTATCTTCGCAACGACGAGCTTGGAGTCCTTCGGGCTCTTTGCGCCCGTGCAGACGATCTTGCCGCTGCTGAATATGAGCGCGGCCGCCTTCGGGTCCTTCATGCGGAGCACGACGCCCGGGAACTGCTCCGGTTCGTATTCGATCCCTTCGAAGCTCGCGACCACTTTCTCGAGCTTTACGGCGACATTGAGTGTTGCAGAAGCGACCACGTTTTCAATCTTTATTCTGAATGCCATGTAGACCCCTTTATAAAGGGTGCTTTTATTGATATTTAAAGGTTTTTAGAATCAGCGTTTGGCGCCTTCTTCTTTGCGAGTTTGCAGAGCTCCTGTATGTACGTCTGCTGCTTGTATATCACGCCCTTCATGTCCACGTCGACCTGTATCTTGTCGAACGTGATGACATCATCTATCTTCCTCAGCTCCGTGAGCACGGTCTCGGCGAGCTCCGACTTTTCCTGGTGCTCCTCGGGGTTGAATTCCACGTCGCCGTCCCTGACCTGCTCTATGTAGGTCCCGAACTTGTCCTGTATGGCAGAATACTTCTGGAGGGAATCCTGGATGTTCTCCTTCGCCTCCTTCTTCTCGTCCTTACTCATTGTCAAATACCTCGTCTGCCTTTTCGGACAGTTTGTCGGCCGTATTTTTTATGTCTTCCGGCGTGTCGGCCTTCACGGCAATCAGCGGGGTGCGCTTGCTGTCCATGCCTATGCTCTCCCTGCGCTTGTCGTCCGCCTCTATCGGATTGTCCGGGAAGCTGTCCGCAGACCCGAAGCATACCTCGTATATCGCCTTCTTCTTCACATATTCCAGGCTGTAGATGTCCCTGCACTGGCTCGAGAGCTCCCTCCTCTTCTCGCTTATGTCGGCTATGGCCTTGGTCTCCACCTCCTCGTCCTTCTTGGCATACTCCTCCGTTTTCACGGACTTCTTCTTCGAGAGGTAGTATTCCATGAAGGGCGACGTCAGCGAACCCACTCCGAGCGCCCACACCCATATGTTCTCCAGCTTGACCCCGTGTATCTCCACGTCCTTCAGACTGTCAAGTATCCCGTAGGATATGGCGCCGCTGCCTATCGATGCCCCGAGCTTTGAGGATATCGACTTCATGCTGACGGAGCTCCAGAGGTCTATCTCGGCGATCTTCGTGTTGAGCTCGGTCTTGTTGCTCTCCTTCTCGCGGTCGCGCTGGGCCTCCCTCTCCTTCTTCGCGTCCTCGAACTCGAGCGTGCGCCTGTAGCGGGTGTCCTGCGACTCGTACTTGAGGAACTCGACCCCGAGCCTGTAGATGTCGACAGGCTCCACGTAGCATTGCTCGATCTCCATCTTAAGATCATTATAATCCTTCCACAGCCTGTCCTTCTCCTCCGGGCTGGTCACCTTGTCTATAATCTTCTTCAGCTTCTGCGACTTCCTCTTGGCCGTCCTGCACTTGTCGTCCCTGTCCTGGTACTCCTCGTATTCGCCTATCAGCTCTATTGCGCGCTTCCTGGCATTCTCGTCCTCGCAGTGGTTGGCGTCCTGGTAGACCTTGGTGATTATGGGATCGACCGTGACGACCACCTTGTCGAACATGCTGGCTTCCTTTGCATCAGCCTTGCTAGAATCATCATATGTGCTCACCGCCATCGACGTAGCTTCCTGTTTGGCCATGATTACTCCCCAATAGTAGTTAGGATAGAAAAGCATTTAAGCTTTCAGCCGGGGGCGGAATTGACTCAATATCTGGCTTTCAGCTTGATGAACTCGGCATCGATGTTCGCCTGAAGCTCCTTTATCGCGTGCTTGTTCTCCGGAAGGAACAGGTGAGCGAAACGTTTTTGCAGCTTGAGGAACTCCTCTATGGGAAGTCGTTTCTTCGGCTCATAGTTGAGCTTGTACTTGCCCTTCTCGATCTCGTAGAGCGGCCAGAAGTTCGTCTCCACGGCCAGCCGCGGCACGTCCGCGACCCTGTCGTCAGGGAACTTCCATTCAGCTATGCACGGCGAAATGATGTTCAGGAAGCTCGGCCCCTTCGTTGCGAGCGCCTTCTTCGCCTTCATTATCATATCAGGTATGTTCGAGACCGATGCCTGCGCCGCATACGCGATGTTGTGCGCCGCGACTATGCCCATTATGTTCTTCCTGAACTGCGGCTTGCCGAAACTGTGCTTTCCAGCAGGCTGCGTCGTGGTCGAAGCCCCGTAGGGCGTTGCGCTCGAGCGCTGCCCGCCCGTATTTTGATATCCTTCATTATCATAACAAACGTAAACAATATTGTGCCCGCGCTCAAGCATGCCGGAGAGCGCCTGCAGACCTATGTCATAAGTTGCTCCGTCGCCTGCGAACGCTATGAGCTTGACATCGTCCTTGATTTCACCGCGCTTCTTCAATGCCTCGTAGGCGCGCTCGACGCCTGCCATTGTCGGCGCGACGTTCTCAAAGAGGCTGTGAATGTACGGCACCTTCCATGCTCCACCGGGATATTTCGTCGACGAAACCTCGAGGCAGCCCGTTGAGATGCCTGCGACGATCTTTTTGTCAGTCGCGTTGAGTATTGTGCTGACTATTATCGGTATCGCGCATCCCTTGCACAGGCTGTGCTCTGAAGTGAACTTCATGCTTTGGCACCTATGTATTTTTTCGGCATTCTGCCGTTGATCATCGACTCGAACACGTCTTCCACGTCTTTTTCGAATATGTCGCGCCCGCCGAGGCCGAATATGCAACTGTGCAAGGCGACGTTCGTTGAGTTATTAATTTCCGAGAACAGGGGCGCGTGCGCTCCGAAGGACATGGACCTGTCAAGGACCGCGACCTGCTTGGCGTTCTTTAGCGCCTTGCCCACGTCATCGTAAGGGAACGGCCTGAACAGCCGTATCTTCAGAAGCCCGACGCGCTTGCCCTTGCTGCGGAGCCTATCCACGACTTCTTTCACCGTGCCTGCAGTGGAACTCATCGTGACGACAACGAACTCGGCGTCACTCATCTTGTAGCTCTCGAAGTAATCGTACTTGTTTCCCGTCAGCTTCGTCAGCTCCTTGCCTATGCGCACGTACGCTTCCGTTGCCTTCTCCATCGCGCTCTCCTGCGCAATCTTGAACTCGAAGAACGAATCGGGCATCGCGAACGGACCGACAGATTCCGGCTTGCTTCCGAGGAGTCCGCTTTGGTTCCTGTAAACGCCCACGAACTTCTTCGCTGCGCTGTCTTCCAGTATGTTCACGTTCTCCAGGCAGTGGCTCGTGATGAAGCCGTCCTGCATGACCATCACCGGCAGGCGCACGTCCTCTGCCAGACGGACGGCCAGCAGCGTGCTCTCGTAAGCCTCCTGCCCGTCCTCGCAGTATATTTGTATCCAGCCTGCGTCGCGGCAGCCCATTGAATCCGAATGGTCGCAATGGATGTTCAACGGCGCAGACAGCGCGCGGTTTGCAATGTTCATCACTATGGGCAGCCTCAGCCCGCTCACTGCATTCACGACCTCCCACATCAGCGCAAGGCCCACGGACGACGTCGCTGTCATTGCGCGGACGCCAGCTGCGCTCGCACCGGCCACGGCCGAGAGCGCAGAATGCTCGCTCTCCACGGGGATCATCTCGGTGCTCACGGCACCATCGGCTGCGAACTGCGCGAACCTCTCGACAATCGGCGTCTGCGGAGTTATCGGATAGGCCGCGACCACGTCAGGATTTATCTGCCGCATCGCTTCTGCGACCGCATGCGCTCCTGTAAGTGTTTTCTTCATTCAACCATCTCATACGCCTTCTTTACGGCGTTCTTTAAAGCATCAGTGTTTTCCTTTCCGAGCTTCGCTCCAAAGTGCTCGTCTATCTTTCGGACTATCATCCCGAGCTTGACGACCGGCTCGACCTTCACCAGCGCGCCGAGCATCGGCACGTTCGGATAACCCAGGCTCGAGGCATCGATCACGTGTATGTCGCCCTTGAAGCCGCACATCTCCCTGATTTCCTTCACGCTCTTCTTCGTGTTAACAATCATCGCCTGCTTCAGCCCAGAGACGCTCTCCTTTGTTATGAGACTGTCATCTATGAAAATTATGATGTCCGGCTCCACTATCGGCTGGTGCGTCCTGATCTTCTTGTCAGAAATTCGCACGAATGCTCGCACGGGCGCGCCCCTCCTTTCAGGCCCGTACTCGGGAAAAGCATGTATCTCCTTGCCTTCTTCGGAAGCGGCCTCTACAAGAATCTGCGCCGCGCTCTTCGCGCCCTGCCCGCCCAAACCGTGAAATATTATCTCCATGCGGCTCCCCTGAGCTTGTCCATAAGATGTTTTTTGTCGGCGCCTGTTTTTATATTGCTCGCACTTACGATTGTCACGTCTTGTTTAAGCATAATCATCTTCCCCGGCTCGACGTCCTTGGTAGCCGCCACTCCCGGACCTATTATCGAGCCTGATCCGACCTTCACTCCCGGCATTATCATCGACAATATTCCTGTCTTGCATCCTTCGCCGACTATGCAGCCGAACTTCGCTGAACCGGTGCTGATCCTCGTACCGCCCACGTCTATCGTGACCTCTTTTTCATCGAACCTGTAATTTGCCGTCGTCGTCTTGGCTCCGAAGCTGCACCCGTCAGATATCACGCTGTCACCGATGTAGTTCTGGTGGAACCACGTATTGTCCCCGACGAAGCTGTGCTTGATCTCGGTCGAGAACCCGACAACGACGTTGTCCCCGAGGTTCACGCCTCCCCATATGAGCGCGTTGTTTCCTATCACGCAGTTCTTTCCGATGTAGCATGGCCCGCGTATGACCGCCCCTTCGAAGACGCGCACGCCGTCCTCTATCACGACGTCGCCTTCAATGACGGCCTTGTCAGATATTTTTGCGCTCTTGTATATGCTCCTCTTCGCGCCGGCAAGGAAGTGGTCCATCACATTGAGGATGTGGTGCGGATATTTCAAGGCTGTCCATTTTTCCGAATACTCGGCCACGCGGAAGTCGAAACCGTCCTTCATCATCCTGTCCATCGCGACCTCGTACTGGTCGTCCTTGTCCGTCTTGACTGCCCTCATATGATCGAACAGTTCCGGAAGTTTCCTGTGAAGATGTATCACTATGTTCATCAGGTTGCTCGGCTCCTTCCCTTCACCGGGCTTCTCGATTATGCCCCTGATTTTATCGCCGTCCACGATGAGGTATCCTCCGGGGAAATACTTGCTGACCTTGTATCCGGGGATCACGGCATCGCCCTTCTTTTCCAGCACCAGCTTGTACGCCTCCTGGTCGACTATGTCATGGGCGCTCACTATCAGCGCCTCCTTCGGCGGATTCTTTATGTGCAGGAGCGCATCTGCCATGCCTTTCGCCTCCTCCTGCACGACGTATTCCGCCTTTTTACCGACCAGACCGCGTACCTGCTCGAGGTTCGCGGGGTTGCATATGATTATGAACTCCTTGACGCCGGACCTTTCCAGCTTTTCTATCAGGTGCATTATTAGCTCCTTGCCCAAGAACTTCAGCAGCGCCTTGTCCTTCGTTATCGGAGTCATGCGCTTGCCGATGCCGCCTGCGAGTATGATGGCCTTCACTTCATCTCCTCCTTCAGGCGCGTCTCCATGAGAGTGCGCAACTCGTCGAGCCGCTGCCTGGTCTTTGCCTCCACCATTATCCTGATTATGGGCGACGTGTTCGAACAGCGTATCAGCGCCCACGCGTCCTCGAAACTGACCTTGACGCCGTCCAAAATGCTAACGTCCTTGAACTCCGACTTGAACCTCTGCTGCAGGTTCTTTATGATCCTGAACTTGCTGTCGTCCGCGACGTTGAAGGTCAGCTCGATGAACGGGTACTCGGGTATCTCCTTCATCATGTCGGAGACCTTCCTGTCGCCGACCGCCTGCATGAACCTGAGCACGGCCAGCATCCCGTCATCGAAGTAGTATCCGTCCGGAAGGAATATGTGGCCTGACTCTTCGAAACCCAGAGGCGCGCCATACTTCTTGCAGGCCTGCCCGACGAACGTGTGCCCCACAGGTATGGTCCTTATTTTTGCGCCGAGCGGCTTCAGTATGTCACCGACCGCTATGGAGCACGACACCGTGTCTATGATGGTGCACTTGCCCTTCTTCAACATGTCCTTGCCGATCACGACGCCTATGGCATCGCTCTTGAGTATGCGGCCCGTGTCATCCACCACCATGCACCTGTCCCCATCGCCGTCGAATGCGACCCCGATATCGGCCCTCTCGCGCACGACGCGCTCACGGAGAACTTTGATGTTCTCGGGTGTCGGTTCGCTCGGCCTGTTGGGGAAGCGCGGATCCACGTCACAATAAAGCTCGACGACATCGAAACCGTAGTCCTTCAGCAGCTGCGGAGCGAGCAGGCACATGCTCCCGTTGCCGCAGTCCACGACGATCTTGAACTTGCGCCTTATCGGGAACCTTTCCATGAGGTGCTTCGCATAGTAGCCCTTAGCATCGACCTTCTCGATGCTTCCCTCGTGCTCGGGCACGAAGTTGCTCATCGACATCACCTCGTCCCTTATGCGCGCGACCTCGTCGGACGACAGTCCCTCCCCGTCGCTGTGGAACATCTTAAGTCCGTTCCACTCCGGCGGAAGGTGGGACGCGGTAACGAAAAGTATCTTTTCATGGCCGAGCTTGTAGCCGGCATAGAGGGTCTGCCCGAAGCACGTCGTTCCCACGTACTGGACCTTGGCGCCCTTCGCCTTCAGGCCGCGCATCAGCGCATCGACCAGCTCCAGGCTCGACGAGCGGATGTCGTTCCCGACGAGAATGCGCTCTGGCCCGCCCACCACGAGCCCTATCTTCATCATCAGTTCCGGCGTCAGCGTCTCGCCTGCCACGCCGCGTATGTCATACGCCCTGAAAATGTGCTTGTCTATCATTTTACCGTCACCGACTTGGCCAGGTTCCTTGGGCGGTCCGGATCGCACCCGCGCAGCAGCGCGAGCTGGTACGCCAGTATCTGTATCGGGATTATCTGACAGATTGAGTTCGCCTCGTGCGCCTCCCTGACCTTTATGAAATAGTCGAATACTTCGTTGTTGTTCGGCCCGACACCGATTATATATCCGCCGCGGGCTTTTATTTCCATCGCATTGCTTATCGACTCCCGTTCGTTGTCCTCTGAAACGAAAACTATGCAGGGCGTGCCCTTCTCTATGAGCGCGATGGTCCCGTGCTTGAGCTCGCCGCCGGCGTATCCCTCGGCATGTATGTACGAGACCTCCTTTATCTTGAGTGCAGCCTCAAGCGCCGTCGGATACTGGAGATCGCGGCCTATCAGGTAGATATGCTGCACCTTCTTCAGCTTGTCCGCGAGGTTCTTGATGTACTCCCTGGCTGTCGTTGAGGTCAGGTAGTAGACGAAATTTATCGAATCCTGTAGCAGCGCCCTGCCTTCGTCATAGCGCCCCGCTATCGCGTACGCTATCAGGGTCAGCAGCGCGAGCTGCGACGTGTATGTCTTCGTCGACAGCACGCATATCTCCGGCCCTGCATGCATCATTATGCTCTTGTCCGACTCGCGGACAATCGATGAGCCCATGACGTTGACGATCGAAGCGACCTTCGCACCGCGGTCCTTTGCAGCATGTATCGCCGACAGTACGTCCGCCGTCTCTCCCGACTGCGAGACCGCGATGACTAGGCTGTTCCTGTTGAGGAAGTCCGCATAGTTCTTGAACTCCGAAGCAAGAACGACGTTCACGTGCATCTTCGCTATCTTCGCGAACTTGTAGCTCGCGCACAGGCATGCATGGTAGGACGTGCCGCATGCCACGAAAAAAACTCCTTTCGCCCCGCGTATGTCGCCTGCGAAAGCAAGTATCTCGGCCTTGTCGTGGCTTATCGCGGCCTTCAGCGTCTCGGCCTGCTCGCTGATCTCCTTGAGCATGAAGTGATCGAAGCTGCCCTTTTTCGCCTGCTCGACGTCCCACTCGATGTTCTCTATGTCGCGTTTGACCTCCTTGCCGGAATTGTAGACCTTCATTCCGCCGTCCATAACGACGATGTCGCCGTGCTTCGGGAAAACGACGCGCTTCGTGTACTCGAGGAACGCCGGAATGTCCGATGCCACGAAATATTCGCCCTTGCCGACGCCGATGGCGAGCGGCGATTCGAACCTTGTAGCGACCATCCTCTCGTCGCCCTCGCGGACAGCCACTATGGCATAACTGCCTGATAGATGGTCGACCATCTTCGCGAACGCCTCGACGAAATCGCAGCCGTCCCTCATGTGCATCTCGATGAGGTTCGGTATGACCTCCGTGTCCGTCTCTGTATGGAGCGTGAATCCGTTCTGCGACAGAAGGAGCCGCAGGTCCTGGTAGTTCTCGATTATGCCGTTGTGCACGACCGCTATCTTTCCGTCGTTCGAAAGGTGCGGGTGCGCGTTCGACTGCGTCACCTTGCCGTGCGTCGCCCATCTCGTATGGCCGATGCCTATGTTTCCTTCCATTTTGTCGAGACCCAGGGCGGAGTTCACCTCGTCTATCTTGCCGACGCCCTTCTTGACATGCAGAGCGCCGTACACGGTCGCGATGCCAGCAGAATCATAGCCGCGATACTCGAGTGTCTTGAGCCCTTTCAGAATGATCGGTCCTGCTTTCCTCGCTCCCTTGTATCCGATTATACCGCACATGTGCACACCATTGGGTCCGCCCGCTTTTATGCGTTATGAACCTCTTTTACTGTTCGAATATACGGTAGTTTTATATATAAGCATTACTAATACACTTTTAGTAGTATTATAACATTATTTGTAATGGTGTGTGCGCATGACATGGATCGTTGAAAAGGTGAAGGAAAAGACGTACAGCCTGCCTGCCAAGCTCCTGAAGCCGCAGCAGATGAAGGCCGCGCTGTCCCCGATGGCCTGGAGCATACTGATGCTCCTCTCGGAGAAGCCCATGTACCCGAAAGAGATCGCGCGCAAGCTGAAGATGCACGAGCAGAAGGTCTATTACCACATCCGGAACCTGGAGAAATCGGGCATTGTCACGGTCGAACGCGAGGAATCGACCCGCGGCGCCCTCACCAAGTTCTACACGACGACGGAACCTGCGTTCGCCATGATGCTCAAGCCGTTCGAGGAGAGCCCCAAGATAGGCGGGCTGAAGGCAGAGCAGAAGGGCTTCCTGGAGCCGTTCATAGAGGACGGCAAGTTCAACGCACTGATGATAATGGGCGACCCCGAACCGCACGGGTCAAAGAAAGTACGGGCACGGGACGGCGCGCCGACGGCGCAATTGGCCCTTTTCCTCGGCTCGTTCCTCAACTACATGCCCGAGATGAGCGTCAAGATAGACACGGATGTCCGCGAAACCGATCTCAGGAACAACCTGATAATAATAGGCGGGCCCGGGCCGAACGCGATAGCTGAACGGATAAACGACAAGCTTCCCGTCATGTTCCGCCAGGCCAAATACGGCGGGGCGTTCTTCACCGAGCTATTCTCGACGCTCTCCGGAAAGTCATACAAGATGGACGCAGGCGGGATAATCGTCAAGGCACGCAACCCGTTCGACAGGACCAAGCAGATACTTCTGATAGCCGGCCTGCGAAAGAAGGGCACTGACGCCGCCCTCATATCGTTCCTGAAGAACTTCGACGAGCTGTGCAGACCGAACAAGGCAGACAAAAAGACGCTGGCGCACGTGGTCGAGGGCATAGACGCAGACAACGACGGGGTCGTCGATTCTGTCGAGTTCCTGGAATAGCGGGCCGTCTGGGCAGAAAACTGGGCCGCCGTGGCGGCCAAAATTATAAGAAAAAATAAAAAAAGAAAAACACAGGCCGAATTTAGGGATAATGGATGAATCAAGATTTTGGTCTCAATTCCGTCCGCTAACCGTTGTTCTTTTTAGAACTGTCTCCTTTTTGCAAAGCATTCCCTACAAAAGACCGGTTTTCCCTCAGTTGGCTTGAACGGAACTTCGCATTCTTTCTTGCATTCCGTGCAAACTGCCTTGTGCATTTCTCTTGGTCCTCTATCGAATGACCTTCGTTCTCCGAATGGCATTTTTAATTCACCTTTTTTATTTCGCCTTGTGGGCGATGCTTTTAGTTGATGCCCGACCTTTATAAACACAACACCACGCCCGCCAGGTCTGCCGTTAGTTATATATACTACTTAATAGTGAATATAAATATGTCTAAAGAGCTCTATTTCATAACAGGCAACAAGAACAAGCTCAACGAGGCCAGGACTATTCTTGGCATGCCCGACCTCCAGAACATAGAACTTGAACCCGATCCGGGCGAAAAACAGGCATTATACGCTAGGGATGTCGTTGAAAAGAAGGTCATGGACGCCTACAAACAGCTGAGGGAGCAGAAGACCATCGATGACAAAGCATTCATTTTTGTTGAAGACACCGGCCTGCACATCAAGGCATGGAACGACCATCCTGGCGCCCTGATAAAGTGGCTCGTAAAGGCGGTCGGCACAGAAGGAATATGCAGGCAGATGAAGGACTATCCCGTGAGGGATGCCTACGCCGAGACATGCATCGGCTATACCGGCGGCGACGGGACAAACGTAAAGGTGTTCTCAGGAAGAGTGGACGGCATCATAGTCGACGCCCCGAGGGGCCAGACCAAGTTCGCATGGGACCCGATATTACAGCCGAACGGACATAATAAGACCTTCGCGGAAATGGGCATAGAAGAGAAGAACAATATATCTCATAGGAAGAAGGCGTTCGATGAGTTCAAGGAGTTTCTCGATCTCTGCGAATTGAATAAACGCCTTTATAGGGCAGAGAAGGCGCTCGCGCATTATAAGGGCAATCTTGACCAGAAGGGGAACTGAGATGACAAAGGCCCCGGATGCAAGGAAGGTTTACGAAGGTCCGGATAAGAAATCCTTGCTATTCTACCTCAGCAGCTATGGCAGGTACAGGGAGGTAAATGAGTTCCTGCGGGAGCATTATTTGCCAAAGACAGGGAGCATAAATGCTCTGCTGGTCGGCATCGGAAGGGACACTAATATGAAATCTTGCGGGGGCGCTAACTGTGCTGCATCGCATATCGAATTTGCCGAAATGCTGGAAAGGTCGGGAAAGGAATACAGGATGACCGTATTAGACGTTGATAAGGAAGCAATCAAAGCAGCTAAAAATAGGAATTTTATTTTTACATCAGATGAAGAATATGATGGCGCGGAGGGCACCGTACCTGTACCAGAAACATTCAGGAAGAAGAGGGCTGCCGGAGAAATAAAGTTCGTCGAAGGCGATATCGTGACTGCCGACATCTCTCAATACGGTCCGTTTGATGTCGTACAATGTTTTAATGTGCTATGCCATGTCGTCACATCGCCCTTTGAAGAGAACCATATGCTAAATGAAATCCGTTATGATACAATCCGATCAGCCATGTCGAATATGGCCAGAAACACCAGGCAGGGCGGTATCATCGTTATCGATGACGTCATTGAATATGATGACATCTCTGATATCCGTAGTCCTGGTCATTCCATAATACTCAGTTTAGCAAACGAAGAAGAGATGAAAATGATGCCTGTCAATAAGCTATGCAAAGGCAAGGACTACCTCTTTTTCAGAAAGGGTAATTAAAATGGCAAAAGTTCCCGAGGGCTGTGAAACCGGCCGCGTGTATCTGCACGGACCTAGATTGTTTGTTGATCTGGATTCCGATCAGTACTACAGAAATGATGGCATCGTGACCGATTTGCGCGAGTGGCATAAGGGAATCGCCCGCGAAGTCGGCGGAAGGATGAAGCGAACGGTCGAAAAACCATCTTACTACAAGGGCATGACGGGGCTATGCGTGGCGAAAGAGATAGATAAAAAAATGCTTACATTCATGGCATACAAGCATGACCCGTTCGGGCAACGCTTCGATAGGCGGACCGAATTCCATGAGCAGGCGCACGCGCTGTTCTCGTTCGGCAGGCCCGACATCCTGAACGACTACATGAAGAGGAATGGCGTGTGCAACTTCGAGGCCATGGATTACGGCGACAAGAACGGAGAGGAGATCGCCGTGCGCATGGCTGAGCTGTTCTTCGTCAATGATAAGATGGAAATAAGCAAGAAGGAGATTCTTTCGCACGCCGAGAAGTGGAAATGGATACCTCCCACGATAAGAAGGCTCGAACAGATAGGCTACGTCTTCACTTGAGCATTTCTTTCAGCACGCGCGCCACGGTGGCGCCGTCAACGCGCCCGCGGACCTGCTTCATCACATCGCCCATTAAAGGTCCGAGATTCTTCGCGGCCGCATGCTGCGGGTTCGCATTGATGACGTTGCGAACGATGGCACGGAGCTCGTGCTCGTTCATCTTTCCGAGGCCTTCAGAAGCTATCAGTTCGCCGACCGTCTTATCAGGATGATCTATGAGCGATGTGAGCAGGTTCGGGATGGACTCCTTGGCGGTCGAACCTTTCGTGACGGCATATAGCACGTCCTCGAAGTTCCTGTCCGTGAGGAGCGCCGTGTCCTTGCCCTGACGATGAAGACCTTTCACGGTCGACAGGAACGTCGATGCGACCAGCGTCGGATCATTGTCCTTAGCTAAGCGTTCGAAAAGCATGAGATATTCGCTGCGTATCATCTGGCGGACCATGCCCTCGGGAAGAATCTTCCCCAAGCGGCGTTCCTTCTGTTCCCACGTCTCGGGTATTTTGATCTTAGAAAGCATTTCCTTCGTAACGACGATCGTCGGCACGTCAGTCTCGGGGTACATCCTGTTGCCTCCGGGCAGCGGGCGCATGTATTCGGTCGTGCAATCAGGTTTTGCTAGCCTCGTCTCCTCGGCGACCTTCTTGCCCTCAAGCACGTGCTGCTTCTGCCGCATGATCTCCTTTTCGATAACGTCCGGAATCGAGTCAAGGTCCTGGAAGCCCTTTATCTCCACTCGGGCGCCGCCGCGGATCGACACGTTGACGTCCTGCCGCGTGACGCCGATGCCGCGCTGCGACATGCCCGTCGAGCGCACGATCATTCCGAGCCGCTCGGCGACCTCGCGCGCGTGCTCCGGATCAACGATGTCCGTGTCCGTGCCAATCTCTATCATCGGTATTCCAAGCCTGTCGAGACGGAATTCCGACCCGTCCTTCGAGACTATGCCGGATGCCTCCTCTTCGAGAGAAATGTTAGTTATGCGAACAGGACCACGCGTCGTTTCGAGCACGCCGTCGCTGCCGACTATTATCGTGCGCTGGAAACCGCACGTGTTCGAACCGTCTATGACCGTCTTACGCATGACGTGCAGTTCGTCAGGTATCCGCGCCTTGAGCATCTTCGCCACCTGCAACGTGATCACGAGCGCTTCGCCGTTGACAGCGTGCGGCGGCTCCTCGTCAGCGTCGACCAGGCACGACTCGTTCGGGAACGTCTCGTACTTGTACTCCTTGTTCCTCAGGTACTCGTACTGCGCTGCCACGTCCACGCGTCCCGTCTCCCCTGCGACAGGCCTCAGCCTGCGCACGAACGTCGAGACGGGCTCCGTACGGGAGAAGCGTGCCTTGCATCCGCAGAACAATTTATGGTTCGTCGCTAGCCTGTTGTGTATCTCGATTCCGCACCGGAAGCCGACCTCTTTGTAGTCCACTCTACCACTCCTCTACGTCGTCTAGTTCGCGGCGCTCGGAGATCTCGCCGACGAGATTATTTCTTATTGCGCCGCGCACGCCCTTCTTGTCGTTCGCCAGGAGCCACGAGAGCTTCACGAGAGCGGTCTCCGGGGTCATGTCCTCTGCGGAGATCAGGCCGAGCTTCTTCTGGTTGCGACCCGGAGCATAGACGTCCATGTTCACGCGGCCGTTGATGCACTGCGACGACATGACGACGGGCATCTTCTTCGCTAGACGTCCCAGGGACGCCATGAGCTTCTTGTTCGCGGTCGGCACATGCCCGAGGCCGGTGCCCTCCACGACGATTCCCTTGTAGCCCTTGTAAAAATCAAACGCCTTCTCGCTTATTCCGGGATATATCTTCAGGAGCCCGACCTTGGGCTCGAACTTCTCAGCCAGCCGTAGCTTGCGCAACTTGTCCCGCTTCGCATAGGGACCGGTTATCTCGACCGTCCCGTCCGGATAAGCCCGTGCGACAGGCTTCGAGTTCACGGCGCGGAAAGCGTCCCTCCTGCTCGTGTGGAGCTTGCGTGCGCGCGTGCCTGCGATTATGCTGCAGTAGTCGTCCGAAGTCGTCCCGTGCATGCACACGGCGACCCCTGAGAAGTCGGAGTTGATTATGAAGTTCGCCGCGCAGACCATGTTCATTGCAGCGTCGCTCGAGCCGCGGTCGCTGCTCCTTTGCGAGCCGACGAGAAGGACCGGTACCGGAAGATCCTGCAGCGCGAAGCTCAGGGCCGCTGCCGTGTAGTGCATCGTGTCAGTCCCGTGAGTTATTATGACACCGTCGCAGCCCTTCTTGATCTCGGCGGCGGCTGCCTTTGCGATCTTCGAGTAGTCGGAAAATGTGATGTCCTCAGAGGAAACCTGGAGAACGACCGAGCAGCGAAGGTTCGCTATCTTCGACAGTTCCGGGAGCGAATTTATTATGTCCTCGGCCGTCACGGCCGGCACCACGCCGCCTGTCTGGTAGTCGACCCTGCTTGCTATGGTCCCGCCCGTGCTTATGACGGCGATTATTTTATTGTTCGGGTCGAAGCTGCTCTTTGCGACGGCGGGCCGTTCGGCCTTCTTCGCCTCAGCGAGCTTCCGTATCTTCATGTCCGAACCGTGCCTCACGCCAATGTTGTAGCCGTTTCCGAGCTTAAGAACAATGCAAGAGCTGTCCCCGGACTCGGTCCGCGGCATCAGCAGGCCCTCGTACTTGGTCCCGCCCTTACGAACCTCGAGCCTGTCGCCGACATCGGCGTGGGCCCTCCTGAGCGCGGCCGCAGCTGCTGCAGAATAGTTTGTCAGCATAACATAGAATGATGCGAGCCCGTATATAAAAATTACAAGGGCGTGACGCTTATGCGGTTCATCTCGCTCTTTGACTTCTTCTCGAGCTTGCTCCACTTGCACTTCGGGCACCTGAGCCACTTGGTCAGAGTCCCGTCGATCGTCAGTAACGGTTCATTGCATTTCGGGCACGTGGTTATCGGGGCCGCCCTGACAGGGTTCCGTATGGCCACTACCACCAGCCTCCCATCCTGGTCTTCATCGAGACCTCCATATGGACCTTCGGGAACCGTTTCTCGAGCTCCTTCATGTCCATCACCATCTCGGGCTTGTTCGCTAAGACCATCTCGACGTCGCCCAGCTTGTAGCCGAAGGTCTGGTCCTTCCTGAACCTGACCCCGTTATTGATCATCATCTTGCAATAGGGCGTTTTGGTAGAAAACATGCGTTCGACGTCCACCGTATCGAGCTTTCCTACGACTATTGACGTATTCTGGTCGACGGCGACTATCTGGCCCATCAGCTTTCGGGCCTTCTCCTTGGCCCGCTCGACATTGATGTACATCTCGTTTTCCATAGGCATGGGTATCTATTGTCGCGCAAAGAATATAAGGCTTTAGGATTTTACCTTACCGAGCTTCTTGGAGTTCCTGTGCTCTAAAGTTCGCCGAGCTCTTCAAAGAACTCTTTGTTTTCCCTTATTATCCTTTCCACTATTGGCTTTGCTTCTCTCCATGTTGCTGCTTTTACAGGGGCCTTTCTGCCAGGTATTTTAATTAATTCGACCATTTTACCACCTTGTGTGATTCGCTACCCAGGTTGCGATTTCCTCCACGGTCGTATTCTGTTTGACTGACCAAACTTTGTAATTTACGATATTTAAGCCTTTGCCTTGCATATGACTTTTTACAGTTTATGATATCCTTATCTCCAGCACGTCCTCGTCCTCGAGCACGTAGTCCAGGCCCACCTTCTCGCCCGAATGCTTCGCTGAGCGCCCCCAGACGCGGGCGAACTTGAAGAAATCGATGAAATCCCTGTGCAGCCGCCTGGCAGCATCCTTCACCGTGGACCCGCGGGGCATGACCATGGCCCTTTTCTGGGGCTCCTTGTCCGGTTCCTTCGTGTATATCTTGATGAGGCCGAACTTTGACCATAGTTTCCTGTAAATGTCGTCGAGGTTGGCGTCCTTCCTGCCCAGTACGTTTATCGACGGGTTCGTGAGCTTGAACCTCTCCGCCACGGCGTTCAGCTCCGCCCTCTGCGCCCGCAGGTCCTTCGACGGATTGTAAACGAATATTATGGCGTCCGCGTTCTTGGCAATGCTCATGTACACGGGCTCGAATTTGGACGGTATTTCGACTATCTGCACCTTCACTCCGCGCCAGTCGGCCACGCCAGTCACGGGCTTCACCGTCGTAAAGGGCACGTCGGATATCTTCGGCCTGACGTTCGTCATCTTCGATAGAAGCGTCGACTTCCCGGACTGCGTCTGCCCGATGAGGCAGACCATCACGTCGCCCCCCTTCGGTATGGTCGTCATCTTCCGCGACGACTTCGAAGCCGGCTTCTCCCTGAGCTTCTTGAGTTTCGTTTTCAGCTGCATCAGCAGGCCCTCGGCGCCCTTGTGCTTCGGAGCCACGCGGATGAGCTCCTCGAGCGCGGCTATCTTGTCCTCCTTGGTCTTCGCCTTGCGGTACTCCTCCTCGGCCTTGAAGTACTCGGGATGCGCGTTTATCGACATAGTCTAAGAATCGCAGAAGAAGTTTAAAAGGTTAATTATAAATTATCAGACAACACATTCTTTTCATGGAAAAGGATAAGAAGAAAGCCATTAAAGGCGACCTGACGAAATACTTCAACACCATAGACTTCGGCAAGGATTTCAGCACAGACTGGAGCGAGTTCGAAAGAAACATCTATAACAATAATCAGTAATATTCTGTCCTGTACTCGTCGTTCTCTCCCTCGCCCGGCGTCTCCTCTTCGGGCTCCTCTTCTTCTTTTTCAGGCTTCTTTCCCTTCCAGAGCCTGTACGCATAATATCCGCCCACGCCCACTACTACGAGGACGACGACTATTATCACTGCCATAACGGGGAACGGGCCCGGCGCGTTCTTGACGTCGGCCTGGAGCTTCGTTATCGCGGGCCCTATCTTGTCCAGGGCCGCCTTTGCGTCCGCATAGTTCCCGGCTGCCACGTCCGCCTTCGCGTCCGCGAGGCTCTGCTTCACCCCGGCCAGGGTCGCGCCAACTGTCGTCACGTCAGAGCCCTTTGCCGACAGGGCCGTGAGCTCCGTCTCCATCGCGGTTATGTCCGCCTCGTATCCTGACACCCTGTCATCGAGGTTCTCGACCACGTCGAATGAGACGTCTATTATCGCCTTTCCTACGGCGCTGTCAATGGTAATCTGCCCGGCATAGTTGCCCGCGCTCGGCATGTCTGCCGTGAACGTCACGCCCTTCTTGTCGTTCGGCTTCACATAGAATATGTCGCCGTTGGAGACGCCGGAAAGCTCCGCCGGTATGCCGACCGTGAACGTTGTCGCGGCCCATGCCCCTATGTTGCTGAGCGTGAACGTCGCGGTCTTCTTATTGCCGACCATGAGCGTGGCATCCCACCTTGACGGGCTCACGGACAGCCAGTCGCCCTGTATGTTGAATATAGTGAGCGTCAGAGGTATCTCGACGGACAGCTGGTCGGACGTGAAAGCTATCGCGCCCGTGTAGGTGCCCTCCTTGTAGCCGGAAAAATCAACGCTTGCTTTGAATGTAGTCGAATCGCCCGCTTTGAGGCTTTCCGGGACGCCCGTCAGGTCGAGCGAGATCGCGCTGGCTATCGAACCGCTGCGCGTGATCCTTATGTTCGTCAGGTTGGCTGTCAGCGACTTGACGGCGAACGTCTGGTCCGACTTACCGGCTGTTTTGGCAGTCACGTACCACATGTCCGGAGTTACGACATAGTCCGTACCGACCTTGAGCGCCGAGGCGGGATAGATGGTCTTGTAGGACCCGCCGTAGTTGTCGCCGGTCTTGGCGTTGACCTCGAGCATCAGCGTGCCCCAGTTGCTGAGATCGACCGTGCCTTCATAATGGGTGTCCTTCTTGTCCAATTGCCCGTAGGCCTTCAAGCTGAACGTCGAGTCGTATATCTTGTAGTCGACGTTGCCGTTCACGACGTCGCTGCCCGTTTTGGGCTCAGCCATTATCTTGTACGTCCCGGGCTGGTAGTTCCCGGACGTTATCTGGACGTCGATCGTGCCGGTCTTGAAGTCACCGGTCGCATTGCCCTCGCTGGCCTGCACGCGCATGCCGATGGCGCTTGTCGCCACGGCAGTCAGGTTCTCCCAGTAGCCGTGAACCGAACTGTATGACAGCCCGTACCTGCTTGAATCGAGGAAATATGAGACGTTGCCGGAAGTGACGGGCAGGTTCCTGTCACGCACGGTCGCTAGTACCATGAAGGTGTCATTGGCCCTGTGGTAGGTCGGTATCGTGAAGTAGGTCACGTTCCACTGGTAATCGTTCATGAAGTAGAGTATCGTCCGTTCGAACAGGTCCCACGTCTTGTTCGTGAACTTGGAGGGCTTGCTGAGCCCCCAGAAGGCGCCGTTCCCGTTTATGCTCATCGCAGAGTAGACATTGGTCGCTCCGCCGCCCGAAGGGTTGCAGTGCGGCCCGAACCAGCCGTATCCCGAGTGGACGTAGACGTCGTCCTTGCTGGTCAGTGCGGGCACGATGTCCCCGATCGCGTATCCTTTGGTTATGTAACCGGTCCTGTTTATCCATACGTTGTCGGTGTTGCACGTGTTGTTGTCAAAATCAAACGACGCGTAACTGAGGTTGAATGCGCAGCCCTGGACTATTCCGGACTTGTACGTGTTGAGTGCCGTGAAGAACGTGGGCTTGTTGGCGGCCGAGAGGTTCCCGCAGAACGAGGGCTGCGACTGGTTCATCATGACCATCGCCGTCCCGACCTTTCCTACGAATATCATGTCCGCTGCGGCCGAGTCGACGCCCCATATGGAACTGGCGTCTCGCACGTCGCCGTCCGTATCAATCGTTACGTCGTACCCTAGGCCCTTCAGCCTGTCGCAGAACATCCTGTCCTCGCCCGTGAGGTTGCCGCAGGTCATGTGGGCGGAGTTCTGGTCGGTGACGTAGAGAACGGACTTGGCAGCCGCTGCCATCGGCATGATAAGCATGAACACCGCTACGAACAGGACAAGTTTCCGCATAAACAATAGTTGGATACCGTGAATATAAAGTTACTTCTCAGCGGAGACGACGAACAGGGTCTCCCAGGGTATTTTCTGCTCTGCCACTATTTTTGCCGCGAAGCCCGCCTTCTTGAACATGCCGACGACCCTGTCAAGGCCCGTCAGCGAGCTAACGACGACGAACACGCGCCCGCCGCGCTTGAGATGCCCGCTGGCATCTCCTACGAACCTGTCTATGAGCTCGAGGTTCTCGCCGGCAGCCCATGTCCGCGCATCGTCCGAGATCGCCTCCCGCAGGTACGGCGGATTGAACACGATGACGTCGAACTTGCCGGAAACGTTCGAGAACAGGTTCGAGACCAGGCACTTGACGTCGGCTTTGCACGAAGAGGCGTTGTGCTTCGTTGCCTTCACGGCCTCGGGATTGATGTCCACCGCCGTCACGTCGCAGCCGTTCCTTGCCATGATTATGGACAGCAGGCCGGAGCCGCAGCCCACCTCGAGGACCGTCCCGCTCAGGGCCGACCGTTCGATGACGCCCGCCAGGAGCAGCGTGTCTTCCAGCGGCTCGTAGACGTCCTTGGGCACGTCCAGCCTCATGTCCTTGTAAAAGAACATCGTCACAAAAAGAGTTGTCGCCTGTTATTTATAGGGGTTTCTACAAATCATTTTCATGCTTAATGAGCTCTACGCGTTCGACAGGGCGCTGTTCGTGGCAATCAACTCCGCGGCGATCCATCCCATGGTGAACGCGTTCTTCCAGGCAGTTACGAATTTTGGCTCCGTGATCCTCCTGGGCTTCGTGGCATTGGCGATGATAGTTCAGGGCCAGAGGAAGCAGGGCATCGCGCTCCTGATAATCCTTGGCGTGAGTTCGCTGTCCGTCGGTCTTCTGAAGCTGCTGATTCTCAGGCCGAGGCCCTTCGAGGCCATCGCAACGGCGAAGGTGCTGGACATAGAGTTCGACAGCGGGTTCCCGTCAGGGCATGCGGCGAACTCCGCTGCGGCAGCGGGCATGCTCGGAAAATATTACCGCCACATCAGGTACCCGCTCTATGCGCTGGCCGCGCTGATAGCGTTCTCCCGGATATACGTCGGCGTCCACTACCCGAGCGACGTCATCGCAGGCTCGGTCATCGGCATCGCCGTATATTACTTCGTCTCGAAGAAGATCGATACCGACAAGATAACCGGAATGATCGAGAAGTTCTGGAACGAGAAGATAAAGGCTCGGTTCAGAAGGTGAACCCGCAGTTCCTGCGGAGTTCTTCATCGGCAGGGGCATCCACCACCAGCTCGCGTACGTGACCCCGCTCGTCGCGGTCATCATGTTCACGCTGGCCTATCATTTCTGGAAATACGGCATAAGCAAGTACACGAGCGTCGGGCACTGAGAAAAATTTATCAGTCCTTTTTGAGGAACTTCCTCAGCTGCTTCTCCGCGGATTCGGCGTTCTCCCCTATCATGTTCAGGGCCTCTGCTGCGAACATGCTGTGCTCAGCGTCGTCCTTCTTCGGATTGAACAGTTGCGGCCCGCTCCAGGACGTGCCTGTCCTGTAGTGCATCACGCCCTTCAGGTCGCAGTCAAGAAGCATGCATGAATTCAGGTTGAACGTATCGCCGCCGTCGTCGCTCCAGACATAGTCCTCGTGTATGAGGCTGAAGCGGTGGTTTCTCCTGCTGCAGCCGGTCTCCACCATCCTGTCCATGCGGTACCTGTGGTCGACCCCGAAATGCCTTGAATCGCCAGTTGTGTCCAAATCGCAAAGGCCCTTCTCGTCGCCATACATACCAACGAGCTTCTTCGCGGTCTTCAATATGGCTGTGTTCACGGCGAGCTTGCTGGGATCCACCGGGCTGACCAGCTTGAAAGTTCTGTCAGAGTAGGGCAGCCTTACGGACAGGTCGTGCCCGTCGTATATCAGCACCATCTCGGTATCTTGGAAATGCTCGAACTTCAATTTTCGTCCGCGCTCCCTTTCGCGGTAAGCTGCATCAGATGCCATGCACCTGATTATGCGGAAAAGGATTTAAGCGTTATGCGTAGAAGTAAGTCCCTGCTGATTTCTGCTCCTCGTCCTTCTGCGAGCCAGGCTTGTTGGCCCGCGGTCGGTGGGTCTGCGGGTCCTGCCTGAACGTGATGTCGACCTCCTTGAGGAAGCGGTTCATTCCCTCCTGCAGGGGCATCGGCTCGGCGGTTCCCGAAACGCTCGGCTTGCCCGTGAAAACGAGCGACGTGTCGGAGATGTAGCTCAGGAACAGCAGGTCGTGGTCTATTATCATCGCAGAGCATCCGCGGATCTCGCAGAACTTACGTATGGCTTTTGCCGCGTGCAGCCTCTGCTCGGAATCGAGGTAAGCGGACGGCTCGTCGAGAAGGTAGATGTCCGCCTTCTTGCCGAGGCAAAGCGCTATCGATACGCGCTGCAGCTCGCCGCCGGAAAGATGGCTCACGGTGTTGTCCATCAGGCGCTCGACCTGCAACGGCTTCAAAACTTCCGTGCGGAACTCCTCCGAGTGCGGGTTGCAGACCGTTGACAGCAGCTCGGCGACCGTGCCTTCGTACGTGCTGTGGATGTACTGGGGCTTGTACGATATCTTCTTCTCAGAAGAGATGGTCCCTTTGTCGGCCTTGAGCTCGCCTGCGAGCATCCTTGCGAACGTCGTCTTGCCGAGCGCGTTCGAACCGAATATGCCGATAATCTCGCACCTCCTCAGCGCGCCTGCGCCCACCTTCATCTTGAAGCCCTCGAACTTCTTCGTGAGCTCCGTCCAATCGAGCATGATCTCGCTCTTTGCCGAAGTCGCAAGGCGCGAAACGGAAAAGTCGAGCGCTTCAGGCCTGATGCGGACGTTGTCCTCCTTTATCATCCCATCGAGGAACGCGTTTATTCCGACGCGCGTGGAATACGGTTTCGACACGATGCCGTAGACGCCGGGCACGCCGTAGAAGACATGCACGCGGTCCGCGAGGAAGTCGAGCGTCGCAAGGTCGTGCTCGACGACTATGACGTCCGCTTCTTTGGCCAGCTCACGTATGAGCTTGGCTGCGTTCAGCCGCTGGAACACGTCGAGGTAGGAGGACGGCTCGTCGAAGTAATATACGTCCGCCTTCCGCGAAGCTGCGATCGCTATCGCAACGCGCTGCAGCTCGCCGCCGGAAAGCTTGTCAAGCGTGCGGTCGAGGCAGCTGTCGATTCCGAGCTTCTTCGCTATCTCGTCCGCCTTTCCGCGCTCGTCGTACTTCTTGAGCAGCTCGCGGACGGTCCCCTTCACGTCCTTTATTATGTCGACCTGCTGCGGCTTGACGACCGCCTTGATCTGCTTCTTCTCCAGCCTTTCCAGATAATCCTGAAGTTCCGTGCCTCGGAACATCCTTATCAGCTCCTTCTTGTCGGCCGCGGCCGCTCCGCCCATGTTAGGCGCGAACTCGCCAGCGAGAATATCGAGTGCCGTGGTCTTTCCGACGCCGTTCGGACCGAGTAAACCGACCACTTCGCCGCGTATCGGGAACGGGAGCCTGAACAGCACAAAACCATTAGCACCGAAGCGGTGGATGGGACGTTCGTTCAGCTGCTCGGGCGTGTTGACGACTGCTATCGCCCCGAACGGACATTTTTTCACGCACAACCCGCAGCCGATGCATATCGATTCGTCTATGCGCGACTTGTCCTCTATCCAGACGCACTTGTCGCCTGCGCGGTTCCTCGGGCAGACGGCCATGCATTCATGGGAGCACTTTTCAGGCTTACATTTTTCCTTGTCTATCACGGCTATTCGCACAGGCTATCCCTCGAGAACAAGTTCTGCCCTTTTGCCATAAATATCTTGCACTATCTTCGAAAAGGACTCCGGAGAAACAAGCAGCTTGTTCTTGCTGCTCGCGCCCGCCCTGACCCTCAGGACCTCGCCGTCCTCCTTGAACACCTTGTTCACGCCGACTATGGGCGTCGGGCTGAGGAGGTCGCGCGAGAACTTCTCGAGCCCTGCGCTCTCCAAAACGCGTATCGACTTGTTGAACTTCTTCGCCAAGGCCTTGACGACCGCCCCGTTCTTTCCGACGAGCTTCGGCGCGTCCCCGGGCTCGGCGACCATCACGAGAACATCAGAATCTATTATCTTGTTGAGCTTCACGGTATCGAGATTGGTTATCTTCTCGGAGAGCTCGAAGAGGTACTTGGACACGTCGATGTCCATCTGCGTTATCAGCCCGTCCTGGAACTTCTTTCCGCAGCCGCTGCACAGAATGTCCGAACCGAGGCATACGCTGCATATCGGCATCTGCATGCCTATTATTTGGTGTAAACTTATATAAATCTTCTACCAATAACAGGTTCATGACAGAGAAGTTGTTCCACAAGGACGCCTACATGAAGGAGGCGCACGCTGTCGTCGCACGTGTCGACGGAAACAGGGTCTTCCTTGACAGGACCATATTCTTCGCGTTCTCAGGCGGGCAGGCGTCCGACAGGGGCGATATTTCCGGCAAACCGGTCGTCGACGTCGTCGAGGAGAACGGCGACATAGCCCATGTGGTCGACGGAAAGTTCGAACCGGGCGAACGTGTCGTTCTAAAGCTCGACTGGGAACGGCGGTACAGGCTGATGAGGCTCCATACTGCGGCGCACCTCGTGTACTATCTCGTGATCGAAAGGATAGGCAAGCAGAATATCATCGGCTCGAACGTTGCGCCGAAAAAGGCCCGCGTTGACTTCGAATACGGCGAGAGCCTGAAACCCCTGATGTCCGAACTTGAAAAGAAGGCGAACGAGATGATAGCGCAGGGCGCGGAAGTCCGCACTTACGACGACGTGAAGCCCGAAAGGAGGCTCTGGGAATGCAAGGAATGGAAGATGCCATGCGGCGGGACGCACGTACGCGACCTCAGGGAAATCGGATTAATAAAGCTGAAGAGGGAGAATATAGGCAAAGGGAAGGAGCGCGTAGAAATAACTTTGGGCTGATATTATGCTTATTGGAATCGTGGGCAAGCCGTCCTCGGGAAAATCGACGTTCTTCAAGGCAGCCACGCTCATAGACGTCCCGATAGCCGCGTACCCGTTCACGACAATCAAGCCGAACCACGGCATGGGCTTCGCCCGCGTCGAATGCGTCGACCGCGAGCTTGGCGTCCAGTGCAACCCGCGCTTCGGCGTCTGCAGGAAGGGAACGCGCTTCGTGCCCGTCGAGCTTATGGACGTGGCAGGCCTTGTGCCGGGCGCGCACGAGGGCAAGGGGCTCGGCAACCAGTTCCTCAATGATCTCAACCGCGCAGATGCGCTGATACACATCGTCGACGCGTCCGGAACCACGAACGAGAAGGGCGAGGCGACGCACGGCTACGATCCCGTGAACGACGTGCGTTTCCTGGAAGAGGAGCTCGACCTCTGGTACCTCGGCATCCTGAAGAAGGGCTGGACGAAATTCGCGAGGCAGGTGCAGTCCAACAACACGAAGATAGAGAACGCGCTCGCAACGCAGCTGTCGGCGTTCCGCGTGACAGAGAGCATCGTCGCCCTTGCCATCGACAAGCTCAAGCTCGACAAGGAGAAGCCGTCCGAATGGTCGGACGACCAGATGCTCGGACTCGCCCGCGAGCTGCGGCACGACACGAAACCGATACTCATCGCGTGCAACAAGATAGACCTTCCCGGAGCGTTCGAGAACTACGAGCGCATGAAGAAGGTGTTCCCGCAGTACATTTTCATAGCGTGCTCGGGCGACTCGGAGATCGCCCTGAAGGAAGCGGACAAAAAAGGTCTCGTGGAGTACGTTCCGGGCAGCAAGGACTTCAATATTATCAAGCCCGAGGCGCTGAGCGACAAGCAACGGAACGCCCTTGACTACATAAGGAAGATGATGGAAAGGGCGGGCGGGACCGGCGTCCAGGAGACGCTCGACGTCGCCGTCTTCAAGCTTCTCAAGTACATGGCCATATTCCCGGGAGGGACGAAGAAGCTCTCTGACAAGGACGGCAACGTGCTTCCTGACTGCTTCCTGCTCCCGCCGGGCTCGACAGCGCTCGACTTTGCGCGCAAGATCCACGAGGACTTCGCCAAGAACTTCCTGTTCGCAATAGATGTCAGGTCGAAGATGCGCATAGGCAAGGAGCATGTCCTCAAGCACCGCGATGTGATAGAGATCGTATCAGCTTCGCGCTAGCTACTTCACGACCTTCGCGAACTTCTTTTCGTAGTAGTGCACGTAGTGCGGCGCGTGCTCGAAACCGTGTATCAGCCCCTTGAACGGGCGCACTGCTGCCATCTGCCAGAAGACCTTCCTTGCAAGCGGCGCAGGCTGCACGCGGAGCTCCTTGAATCTATCGAGGAACGGTATCGTAAGGACCGTCCTTAGCAGGAAGGCGATGAAGAACAGCAGAGGCAGTCCCGTCAGCCACATGAAGTGCTGGGTAGACGTCCAATTAGCTAGAATTCCGCCCACTATCGGACCCGCTATCACGCTCATGCCGATGAACATCTTGTAGTTGCCTATGTACGTAGGCTTGTGCTCCGGAGGCACGACCTCGACGAGATAATTGACGTAGGTCAGGTCGATTCCGGCCCATGCGAACCCGGAAAGGAACGCCAGGACTATCATCTGCAGCGGACCCTGCACGAACACCCAGCCAAGCGGTACCGTCAGCGACAGTATGTCGCATGCGACCTGGACCGTGCGGTCGCCGTACCTGTCGGCCATCCTGCCCCAATAGGGCTGGACAAGCATGTTCGCCAGCAGCTCGGTCGCAACAATGGCCGCATACCATTCATAGCCGATATTGAGGTCCCTCAGGATGTAGACGACGATGAATGGGCCCATCATGTAAACGGTGAACATGAGACCCATCCTGTAAAGCACGAAATTCTTGAAGTATTTGTAGGTCTTCAGGCTTCCGACGAATGTCTTGAACGTCATCGCGCAATGCGGCCTGTTGACCTTGATGTCGGGCACCCTGCTGAGGAAATAGAATATGAAGAT